>UEXN01000650.1_pt1 | contig 32255 bp, 29 predicted proteins | sample 1796711 | NCBI WGS metagenome assembly UEXN01 (sample SAMEA4772470, study PRJEB27181) | metagenome | reverse complement strand
TTTATCCTCCCATATTTCATCTAATTCATTTAAGAAGTCTAAAGCTTGCCAATGACTTAACTTATTACCTGTTTTTGTTGGCATGCTCATCGCATGTTCTATTCTTTCAACTTGTTTATCAATTTTTACTTGATCTAATTTTAATTCCTCTATTAACCAATAAATATCCTCATGTAGATATTCGACTTTAATAAGTGCGATTAGATCACTCAATTTTTTCTTTTCTTGTTTAGTTATATTCATTTTATATTCCTATATATTTTCTGTTTCGATAGCCCTTACGGACCTCTCATCAGTTCGGTTAATTCCGAAGACAGGAGCAGTTTAAAATCTTGCTCAGGATTATTTTTTAGCGAACTATTTTTAATAACCTCCTAATTTGATTTTTATAGATTCTTAAAACTTCCTTTCGTTCTCTTAGAGTCATTTTTTGTAAGTCCTCTAATTCTATGCTAGTCCAATAAAAAGCCTCCTCTAAATGCTCATCGTTCATAAGATCATCATCAGTTTCTAACCACCCATATTGCTGTTCTAGCCAAATTGAAACCATGCTCTCTAATGAGATATTTACAAATTGCTTAGCTGTAAGTTTCTCTTCATATTCTTTAGTTATCATTTTTTTATCCTCTGATTCTTCCGTAGCCTTCCGACTGTTGGAAATTGTTATAAAAAGTACCCTTTGAAGACTTGCCCCAGTTAAATTTTGAATCCGGACGAGGTGCAAAGACTTTTCTAAGTGATCGTTTAGCCCTTCTCAGATCGTTGGCATTGTCATTGAATCTATAACGCTCTAGATCGTGCTGATAAACTCGAACCAGTAACCAAACATTTGAGCCATCTTTTCCGATACCTTGCAAGACATAAAGATTTTTGAATTTATCTTTAGCTGTCTGCCCCTTCTGATATTTTCTAGATTGCCCCTCTTTTAGAAGGTCTATTGATTTAACATATTTCATTTTGATATTTTCCTATATTGATTAAAAAACATGCACATAGCATCAAGCCCGTTTTGGATTTTAATAACTTGTTCTATATACATAAGGCACATATTACAGGAAAGAATCAGAAATACAATAGGGCTGCTGAAAATAATTTAAACCGGCTTTCACCCACTAGAAAAGACCTACTAAAAGAATACCCATAGCAGCTAAATAGAAGCCCATAGAGACACGTTTAGTATGTCTGATAAGTACGTGCTGCCCTACCTAGTGAATAACCACCCATGCGATTGTTTTAATTAAAGTTTGTTTAGTCCCTTGCTAGTTTATTGTAGGGATATCTACATATAACTAAACGAGGTTATTCATTTACTAGACGAGGGAACAGCTAGAACTATTATAGATATTTCTAGTTCCTGTTTAGTTCTAGATCGGGGAGCAACTAGAAAAGGCTGTATAAATTTTGTACAACTAGGATAATCTTTGCTAGTCTTTTGTCTGCCCTAGTTTAGTGCATAGGGGAGGGCAGGATGCACGGGGGTACACCACCCATATATATAGCAATCATATACATTTCTAGAAGAATTGGATGTTTACTAGACAGGTCCTTGGCGGTATCCCTGTTTAGTTTAAGAAGCCCTCACTATATATTTTATATATACCCCCTTGCAGGGTACTATATCATTGTACAGTTAAATATCAATTTTGTCAAGACCTTTTTAATTTATTTATATCTTGACAACATCGTATACTAGACCTATAATAGATTGCATGAGTTACTTACCACAAACAACAAACAATAAAGCTAAAGCACTAACGGAAAAGCAACAATCTTTTCTGGACAATTTGATCCAGACAGGAGGTGATCCGAAAAAAGCAGCCGAGCTTGCAGGATACTCAGGCAATTATCATCAAGTTATAAAATCATTAAGACAAGAAGTGATTGAATTAGCCTCGGACGTACTCGCTCGTTCTGCCCCTGCTGCAGCTTTTAAGTTAGTTGATATCATGAACAGTGATGCTCCCATACCACAGGTTAGCAATAAGCTAACTGCTGCTCAAACAATACTGGACAGGGTCGGTGTATCAAAGAGTGATAAGTTGGATGTAACTCATTCCAGTGGTGGTGGTATCTTTATACTACCTGAGAAAGCCCCAATTGAAATACAGGCTGAAGAAGTTGAGTATATAGATAATTATGAAGAAGAAGAGTAAGTCTAAAGTAAACGAAGCAGGTAACTATACAAAACCTACATTGCGTAAAAGACTGTTTAATAAAATTAAAGCAGGAACTAAAGGCGGTAAAGCAGGTCAATGGTCTGCTCGTAAAGCTCAACTATTAGCAAGTGAATATAAAAAAGCAGGTGGAGGTTACAAGTAATGGCACTTAAGAAGTCTCAGAAGTCTTTAAAGAAGTGGACAGGACAGAACTGGAGAACAGGAAGTGGCAAGAAGTCTTCAGAGACTGGAGAGGTTTATGCCCCTGCTAAGACTATACAGAAACTTAAAGCTACTCCTAAAGGTCGTAGTAAGTTAGCAGCAGCAAACAAAAAGAAAAAAGAAGCAACCAAGAAAGGTAAGCAACATGCAAAGCATGGACTGCACAAGGGAAAGAAACGATGAGAGAAGAATATAAAAAAGGTGGCAAAGCTAAAGACTCACGTTTAAAAAAAGCAGGAGTATCTGGTTACAATAAACCTAAAAGAACACCGAGTCATCCTAAGAAGTCACACGTAGTTGTGGCTAAAGAAGGAGATAAGATTAAAACTATTCGCTTCGGAGAACAAGGAGCTAGTACTGCAGGGAAACCTAAAGCAGGTGAGTCTGCAAGAATGAAAGCTAAACGTAAAAGTTTTAAGGCTAGACATGCTAAGAATATTTCTAAAGGAAAGATGTCAGCAGCTTATTGGGCTGATAAGGTTAAGTGGTAACATGGAAAGGAAAGGAGCACAGCTAGGTACACCTGAGAAACCAGTATTGATGTCTAGTAAAAAAAATAAAGGTAGAGTAGGTAAAGGTTCTAGGTTAAGACCTCTATCTGTATCTAAACAAGAATTTGATAACAACTGGGATAAGATATTTAATAAGTAATGGCTTACTCACAAAAAGTACTTGACAGGTTTGATAGTGTTCTTAGAGAACCTGAAAAACATGCAGTAGGTAGGTTTAACCCTGAAGACCCTAACGTAGCTACAGGAATGACAGGAGCACCTGCTTGTGGTGATGTAATGCGACTACAACTTAAACTAAACGGAGACTTAATAGAAGACGTTAAGTTTAAAACCTATGGTTGTGGAAGTGCTATAGCATCATCTACTTTGTTTGTAGATATGCTTAAGGGTAAAACAATACAAGAAGCAAAGCTAATTAAAGATAAAGATATAGCAGAGGCTTTAGAGTTACCACCAATAAAGTTACATTGTTCTGTTCTTGCAGAAGATAGTATTGCAAAAGCCATAGAAGACTGGGAAACAAAGACAGCCTATAGACAACACAATCAATTATGAAAGAAGGATATATAAAAAGAAAAACATCAACAGTTCCTTTTGGTTATGAAGCAAGTGAAGTAGATGGTTACTTCAAACCAGTACCAGATCAAATAGAAGCATTAGAAGTAGCAGAAGACTTAGTGGCTAGTGAGTCTATAAGTCTACGTGATGCATGTGACTGGATAGAATTTAAAACTAAACGTAGTATTACAGCAGCAGGATTAAAGAAACACATAGATAAGAAATATGGAAAACGACAACAGCGACTTGAGAGATTGGGAGGAGAACCCACATCTTTACTTGACAGATTCTGACGGAGGCTTTATACTAAAGAAAGATGGTACACCTCGTAAGAAAGGAGGTAGACCTGTTGGAGCAACATCAAACTATCAATATTCTAATGAACAAAAAGCGAAAAATGCAGCCAAACGATCCGTCACAAAAAAGCGGAAAGCAATTGAAAAGATCGAAAGACAACTTAAGTCAAAGAGAAAAGCTCTTAGACAAACGACTGACGTACTCGGTAAACTCGAAAATGAATCGTCAAAGCCGACAGAATCGGGGCAGATAGTAACTGAAGATAAACTCAGTTCTCTTCCTAAAGCAGTACAGATTGAAATAGATAAAGGTAACCATGTTATCTTTCATCCTAATGAAGGACCACAGACAGAGTTCTTAGCTGCAGATGAGAAGGATGTATTGTATGGTGGAGCTGCCGGTGGTGGTAAAAGTTATGCTATGCTTATTGATCCGTTAAGATACTGTCATAAGAAAGCACACAGAGCTTTAATACTTAGAAGGTCTATGCCTGAACTAAGAGAACTCATAGATAAAAGCAGAGAACTCTATCCTCAAGCATTTCCCGGATGTAAGTTTAAAGAAGTAGAAAAGGTATGGAACTTTCCGAGTGGAGCTAAAGTCGAATTCGGTTTCTTAGAAAGAGATGCAGATGTATATCGTTATCAAGGACAAGCATACAGTTGGATAGGCTTTGATGAGATTACTCACTTACCTACAGAATTTGGTTGGAACTATCTAGCCTCTAGACTTAGAACAACAGACCCTGAGATTAAAACCTATTTACGTTGCACTGCAAACCCCGGTGGTATAGGGGCTAATTGGGTAAAGAAAAGATATGTAGACTCAGGAACTCCAAATGAATCTAGAGTGGGTGATGATGGATTAACACGTAAGTTTATTCCGGCTAGGTTAATGGACAACCCATACTTAGCAAATGATGGAGTGTACGAGCAGATGCTTATGTCTCTACCTCCTGTACAACGTAAACAATTACTAGAAGGTAACTGGGATGTTAATGAGGGAGCAGCCTTTGTAGAGTTTGATCCTGAAGTTCATATTGTAAGCCCTTTTCAGATTCCTATTACATGGGAACGTATAAAAGGTATTGACTATGGTTACGCTTCAGAGAGTGCATGTGTATGGGGAGCAGTTGATAGGTCAGATGGTACATTAATAATATATAGAGAATTATACAGAAAAGGCTTGACAGGTGAGGATTTAGGACGTATAATAACAGACATGGAAATGCAAGACCCTTTTTCCGTTTCAGGTGTACTAGATACATCTGCATGGTCACGAACAGGTACAACTGGTCCGACTGTAGGGGAAACGCTCGTTAAGCAAGGACACAAACTTAGACGAGCAGATAAAAATAGAATACAAGGAAAGATTCAGATTCACGAATATTTAAAAGTACAACCGAATGGTAGACCCAAGCTACAGATATTTAATACATGTCCTAGCTTAATTAAAGAACTACAAAGCATACCATTAGATACTCGTAACCCTGAAGATGTAGACACTCATGCTGCAGATCATGCTTATGATGCTCTGCGGTATTTGATTATGAGTAGACCAAGGATAAATAATCCAATGGATAATCTACGTCAATATCATAGAGAGTCAGTCTATAAACCTGTTGATGAAACATTTGGATACTAAGTATGGAAGAAGATAATAAACCTTTACAACCTACAGGCTTACTAGATGCTGATGCAATCTATGTTGAAGAGGTAGAAGGAGAGCAAGGTTTAGAACTTTCTTTAGAAGAAGATCAAAAACTAAACTTAGTAGGTCTTGTTAAGAGTCGTTTCCAAATGGCAGAAGATTCTAGAAAGCCACACGAAGAAAGGTGGATAGCAGGATATCAAAATTTTAGAGGGTTGTACGGAAAACGTGTTAAGTTTAGAGAATCAGAAAAATCTAGAGTATTTGTTAAAGTAACAAAGACTAAAGTACTTGCAGCATTTGGACAATTGATTGATGTTATCTTTGGTACAGGTAAGTTTCCTATTGGAGTTTCAGAAACTAAAATGCCAGAAGGCGAAGTATCAGTAGCACACTTAGATACACAAAATCCTTCACCCAGTATTGAAACAACTCCTTCTGAAGCAACTCCTCAAGAAGTTGAAAGTCCTTATGATGTAGGTTATGAAGGTGATGGAAAAGTTTTGAAAGCAGGTGCTACTTTTTCTGATGGTAAATTTCAAGAAAGATTTTTAGAAGAGTTAGCAAAAGAAGAAGGTAGCTATGCAGTTGGAGCAAGTCCTATTCCAACTAATTTAGAAATTAGTCCTGCACAAAAAGCTGCAAGACGAATGGAAAAATTAATTCATGATCAAATAGATGAATCTAATGGTTCGTCTGAACTACGTAGTTCTATGTTTGAAGCAGCTATGTTAGGCACAGGAATTATTAAAGGACCATTTAACTTTAATAAAACATTAAACAAATGGGATGAGGACGAAGAAGGAAATAGAACTTACAATCCTTTACAAGTAAGAGTACCTAGAATTGAATTTGTTAGCTTGTGGGATTTCTTTCCTGATCCATCAGCTACAACAATAGAAGAATGTGAATATATAATTCACAGACACAGATTAAACAGAAGTCAGTTTAGAGCATTAAGTAAGATGCCTTACTTTGATAAAGATGCTATTAGAGAGTGTTTGCTTATGGGTGGTGATTACGAAAAGCGTAGTTACGAAGATCAAATAAGAGACGAAGAAAACGATGAATATTCTTTACCACAACATGAAGTACTAGAATATTGGGGCTGTATGGATGCAGCTTATCTAAGAGACATAGGTGTAGACTTAGATGAAAACGTAGATGATCTTGACGAAGTACAAGTAAATGTATGGACTAGTGGTGGTAAAATACTAAGAGTAGTTTTAAATCCTTTCCAACCTTACAGAATACCTTATCATGCTTTCCCATATGAAAAGAATCCTTATAGTTTTTTTGGAGTAGGTGTAGCAGAAAATATGCATGACTCTCAACAAATTATGAATGGTCATGCTAGAATGGCAATAGATAACTTAGCTTTATCAGGGTCACTAGTATTTGACATTGATGAGTCTGCTTTAGTAGGTGGACAAAGTTTCGAAGTATATCCCGGAAAAATCTTTAGAAGACAATCTGGAATGGCAGGACAAGCTATACACGGAGTAAAGTTTCCAAACACATCAACAGAAAATATGATGATGTTCGACAAGTTTAGACAGCTTGCTGATGAACAAACAGGTATACCAAGTTACTCACATGGTCAAACAGGAGTACAGAGTATGACTAGAACTGCATCAGGAATGTCTATGTTATTAGGTGCAGCAAGTCTTAATATTAAAACTGTTATTAAGAACTTAGATGATTTTTTACTTAAGCCTTTAGGTGAAGCATACTTTCAATGGAACATGCAATTCTTAGAAGATAAGTTAGGAATCGTAGGAGATTTAGAAGTTAATGCAACAGGAACAAATAGTTTAATGCAGAAAGAAGTAAGGTCACAAAGACTCACTACATTCTTACAGACTGCACAGAATCCTGCTATTGCTCCGTTTGTTAAGATGTCTAAATTAATTAGTGAACTTGCCTACAGTCTTGATCTTGATCCTGATGAAATACTCAACGATCCTGAAGAGGCTGCAATAATGGCACAAATAATAGGAATGCAAAATAATGTTGGACAAGAATCAGGCTCGGAAGCTAGCCCCAATGGTCAAGAACAAGAAGGAATGGGCGGTCTTACTGGAGTACCTCAACCACCTCAAGACCTTGGAGTTACAGGTACTGGCGGTGGCAACATCGGAACTGGAAATATACCGCAGTCAGGGGAAGCTGAATTCTCTGGTACACCTAGAGCAGTTGGAGAGTAGAGTAGACGAAGCTCTAAATAGAAAGGAAGATATATAATGACAATGACTCGTGAAGAAAAAAGACAAGATAATCAAAATAAACTTATGCTATCTATTATGGCTCACGTAGATAGAGAAGAAAGCGAGTACCCACAAAAAGAACTTGATAAATTTAAAACAGAATTAAAAAGAAATGCTAGTAGTTTATTTAGCGGTGCTGAAATTGATAATGCATTAGAAAAAGAAAGAACTAGACGATTTGAAGAAAGACGTGCAGAAGTATTAGCAAAAAGACCTGAACAAGAAGCAGCTAATCCTTTAGGTGCAAGAACAGGCAGAGCTACAATGTTAGTTGGAGGACAGGCTAAACTTGACAAGAATAATAGTGGTTCAATAGATGCTAACGATTTTAAAATGTTAAGATCATCTAAAGCGGAAGGTGGAGAAATGGGTCAACAAATGGACATGTTGATGGGAATGGAACAAGAACAAACAATGCTTCCTGATGAGGAGATGGAAGAAGACTATGTAGACTATGTTGTTGAAGAAACATTGTCTAATGAAGATAGAAATTATTTAATAGATGCTCTCGAAAAAGATGATAGATTAAGCGTAATCTTTGATCAAGTTGTCGAGACAGCACACGAATTTTCAGGTTCAGGAACTATAGAAGGTCCGGGAACTGGAAAATCCGATTCGATACCTGCAAGGTTATCGGACGGAGAATTTGTTATAACTGCAAAAGCAACTGAAGAAATCGGATCAGACAATTTAATGTCTATGATGAAAGATGCAGAAGCTGCTGCAGATGAAAGACAAATGGCTTATGATGGTGGTATGATAAGAGAAGAGAAAGAAGTAATGGCTGCTCCTAAAGAGCCAATACAACAAAACATTAATGTAACTAAAAGCACAGTTGATAACGGAGCAGTAATGCCGAGAGCTCAACAAAGCCCTATAAAGGCTGCGATAAAAGAAGACATGATGCTTGACCCTTATCAAAGACACGTCAGAAGCTAACAACTGATAGGCTACTTACGTCAGTAACCCCTATCAAAATTATAACCTTTAGCTACCTTGTAAGACAAGCCCCTAATAAAAAAGACGTTTTTAGAATAGGCTACCTTGGAAATAGCACAAGCCCTTAAGGAGAAAAGAAATGGCAGAAGTTGAACAAATACAGGAAGAAACTGTAGAACCAACTCCCAATCCGTATAACCAGAAAAAAACATGGCACACAGATAATGTAATGCCTAAACATGGAGATACGGCAGAAGGATTGTTTTTTGAACGTTCACAAGCTGAGTCTGTAGAAACAGAAGTAGAAGCGGAAGCTGATACTAAAACAGAAGATCAAGCTTACAAACGTCCAGATTACAAAAAAAGATATGATGACTTGAAAAAGCATTATGATACTAGGCTCTCTGAATTTAAAAACAGAGAACAAGAATTGCTTCAAGAAGCTGTAGCAAATAGACCGGAGTATACTGCTCCTAAGTCTGCTGAAGAACTAGAACAATTTAAAGCTGAATATCCTGATGTTTATGAAGTAGTAGAAACTGTAGCACACCTACAAGGTGAAAGTAAAGTAGCTGCTCTTCAAGAAAGGTTAGACCTTATGCAAAGTCGTGAAACAGAAATACTTAAACGTGAAGCTGAAAAAGATTTAGTGACTAAACATCCTGACTTTGAAGAGTTACGAAATAGTGATCAATTTCATGATTGGGCAGAAGCTCAACCTGATCAGATAAAAGATTGGATTTATAATAATCCTAATAATGCATCTCTAGCAAGTAAAGCCATCGATCTATTTAAATTGGAAAATGGAATCGCATCTGTACAACCAAACCGAGATAAATCTAGGCAAACCTCTGCTGCTGATATGGTGTCTACTAAGACAACAACAGTAGATGAGAAACAGCCGAAGATTTGGACACAACAAGAAATTGCTGCCCTCTCAATGGACGAATACGATAGACTTGAAAAAGAAATCGACAAAGCCCAAGAAGAAGGCAGAATTAGATAATAACCAAATATATAATATTCAAGGAGAATAATTATGGCATATAATCAATCTGACGCTCTATTTGAGCAATCGACTGATACTAATGGTAACTTTGGTAATTCTGTAAGTGGACAAACTAACTCCTTCTTTTTACCTGAAGTCTATTCTAAAAAGGTTTTAAACTTTTTCAGAAAAGCTTCGGTAGCAGAAGCAATCACTAATACTGATTACTCAGGAGAAATATCTGCTTTTGGAGATACTGTAAGAATCATTAAAGAACCTGAAATTACTGTTTATCAGTATGAAAGGGGAGCAAACGTAACTAAAACAGCTTTGACAGACCAAGAACTGTCTCTAGTTGTTGATATAGCTAACGCTTTTAAATTCATCGTTGATGATATTGAAACTTCAATGTCTCACGTGAACTTCAAAGAAGTAGCTAGTTCATCTGCTGCATACGCATTAAAAGATGCGTTTGACGAAGGTGTAATCGCAGAAATGTTTGCAGGAATATCTACTTCATCACCTGATCACTTGATCGGTTCAGACAGTTCTACTGCTGATGCTACTTTAGCTCACGCAAGTAACTCTGTTGACCTATTAGGTTCGGATGGAACTGGTGTAGATGCTTTAGACCTAATGGCTAGATTAGCCAGAAAACTAGATGATCAGAACATCCCTGAAGAAGGAAGATGGTTCTTAGCACCACCTTCGTTCTACGAAGAGTTGTCACAATCTGGTTCTAAAATGTTATCCGTTGACTTCAATGCAGGTCAAGGATCATTGAGAAATGGTTTAGTATCAAGTGGTAAATTACGTGGATTTGATATGTACAAGTCTAACAATGTCGCAGCAACATCTAATGCTACTGGCAAAGTTATGGCAGGTCACATCTCATCTACAGCAACTGCCCAAGCTATAACATCAACAGAAGTCATTCGTGACCCTGATTCATTTGGTGATATAGTAAGAGGTCTTCACGTTTATGGTGCACAAGTACTTAGACCTGAAGCTCTTGCAGGTGCTTTCTACGTAGTAGACTAGTATCGACTCGTAAGTGGGGGAGGAATCATGTGTTCGCTTCCCCCTTACACTTTTTAATTAGGAGATATAATATGTACGGAAAACGAATGAAGAAAATGGATGGTGGAATGGCTAGAAAAAAGAAAGGTCATGGTGGACGTACAATGTACAAAAAGGGTGGAGAAGTAATGCCTAAAGCTAAACCTTGCTAATGAAAGTAACAGCACCAAAAGGATACCATTGGATGAAAGATGGTAAAGAACATAAATTAATGAAGCACACTGGTAAGTTTGTTAAACATAAAGGTGCAAGTTTAACAGCTAACTTTGCAGTTCAAAAGAAACATAAAAAATAATGGCAACAACATTCCTTACATTAACTAACGATGTTCTTAGAGAACTTAACGAGATTGAACTAACAGCAGCAACTTTTGCTAGTTCAAAAGGTATTCAAAGTTTTGTAAAAAATTCTATTAATAAATCTATTAACGATATTGCAAACGAAGAACCACAACTTCCTTTCTTTGCAGTTGCAGCTAGTGGAGAAACAGACCCTTTCTATGGTAATGTAACTGTGCCTAGTGTTGCAGGAACAAGATGGTATACTTTAAAGTCTGGTAGTTCTAGTATTACAACCGACTATGCATCTATTGACTGGGATGATTTTTATTTAACAACTATAAATGTAAGTGGGGAGACTGCTCCTTATACATCTAGAGGCTTAACATTTATTACATTAGACGATTGGACGAGATACTTAAGAGATTCAGAGAATGATGATGATGCAGATACGCAACAATATGGAGAACCTAAATATATTATTCGTAGTCCTGATCATCGTAAATTTGGATTAAGTCCTATACCTGATAAAGTTTATAATGTGCATTTTTATGCATATAGTGCTCCTACCGCTTTATCAGCTTATAGTGATGAGATTGTATTTCCGGACCAGTACTCTAATGTAATCACTGCTAAAGCTCGCTACTATGTGTGGCAATTTAAAGAAAGCCCACAACAAGCTGCCTTTGCTATGGATGATTATAAAAAAGGTATGAAACAAATGAAGTCTAATTTAATTAATCCTGCACCTAAGTATGTAGGTGATGATAGGATGTACTTCTAAATATGCCTGCATCTCAACCTTATACAGTAGCAGTCAATGGAGGACTAGTAAAATCATCTAATGTTATAGATTTACTTAAGACTCCCGGAGTTGCAAAAGATTTAAGAAACTTTGAAGTATCTACAGAGGGTGGATACAGACGTATAAATGGTTATCAGAAGTTTGGTACGACTAATGCCACAAGACCTACAGGTAGTGCAACTAATATATTAGGCACGTTTCCCTATGCTGATGGTGTAATTGTTACAGCAAGTACTGGAATATTTTTTAGTAATGATGGAGCTACTTGGTTAAACATAGGTAGAGCTTCTGTATCAGGGAGTGGAGATAACTTTTCAACCTTTGGAGGACGTAGTACTCTAACTAGAACTGGACAAGGACAATGCCAGTTTACTTTATTTGATGGTGCAACATTTGATTATGGTCAAGTTATCATAGCAGACGGAGCAAACAAACCTTACATATTTAGAATGGAAGGTACTGGTGCTTTAGCAGATAGAACATTCTTTGGAGCAGAAATTACTGTAACAGGAACTAAACATGCTAAGTATGTTACTACACATGACAAACATTTAATTGTTGCAGGTGTTGAAGATAACTTAAGTACAGTTTTTTATAGTTCTACTTTAGACCCTACAAGCTTTAGTGGAACTGGTTCAGGCTCTATAGTTGTTGAAGACCAAATAGAAGGCATCAAAGGTTTCCGTAATGAGTTATTTATATTCTGTACTAACAGTATATTTAAACTTATAAATATAAATGACTCTAGTAATATTGCAATTGTACCAGTTACAAAGAACGTAGGTTGTTTAAGTGGCTATAGTATTCAAGAGATTGGTGGTGACTTAATATTCTTAGCACCAGATGGTTTAAGAACTGTAGCAGGTACAGCAAGAATTGGTGACGTTGAGTTAGGAACTGTAAGTAAAGCTATACAACCGCTTGTTACAGGCTTGACAGAAAGCATTAATAGCTTTATAATAACTAGTTTAGTATTACGTGAAAAGTCTCAATATAGATTATTTTATACAGACACAAGCTTAGAACAAACACAACAAAAAGGAATTATAGGAACATTAAGACCTGAAGGCTTTCAATGGTCTGAAACAAGAAGTTTAGAAGTTACAGCTATTGGTTCAGGATTTGATAGCAGTAATGTTGAGCAGTATTATCACGGAGATACAGAAGGATATGTATATCAACATGATACAGGAAATAGCTTTGATGGTACAAACATCTTAGCAAGATACGAAACTCCTAACTATGATTACGGAGATTTAGGAACACTTAAGACTTTACACTATGTTAGAGTCTCGGCAAGTGCCGAAGGTATTGTAGAACCAAATGTACAAGTTAGATTTGACTATGGTAATACAGATATACCACAACCACCAGATTTATTTGATATAGGAATTATTAATCCTCCTTCAAAGTTTGGTGATGCACTATTTAATACCAATGTATTTGGTGGTGGGGATAACCCTTTAATAAGAGTTCCATTACAAGGGAGTGGAACAAGTAACAATTTTACCATTATAAGCGATGATACAAAAGCACCTTATACAATAAATGGTTTCTATATAGATTATATACCTTCAGGCAGGAGATAATAAATGGCACAGACTTACACACGACAAAGTTCATTCGCAAATGGAGATACAGTTACTGCTGCATTGTTCAATAACGAATACAATCAATTAGTAAACGCATTTGCATACAGTTCTAGTAGTGCTAGTTCGACAGGTCACAGACACGATGGTACAGCAGGACAGGGTGGAAACATTCATACTATTGGTGACTTAGATTTTTTAAACAAGATTGTCGTAGATGATTCAAACAATAGATGGGGAGTCTTCGTAGAAGTTTCTTCAGCAGCAGTAGAACAAATTAGAATACAAGATGGAGCTATCGTACCTGTTACAGATAGTGACATAGACTTAGGAACAACTGGTGTAAGATTTAAAGATGCTTACATAGACTCAGTAACCACTACAGGTAATGTAGCTGTAGGTGGTAACTTAACAGTAACAGGAACAACTACCTTTAATGGTGGTACAATTACAATGGGTGATGCAGCTACAGACAATGTAGTCTTTGGAGCTGACGTAGACTCAAACATTATACCTGACGATGATGATTCATATGACTTAGGAAGTTCTTCACAAGAATGGAGAAACTTATTTATTGATGGAACAGCCAACATCGATAGCTTAGTAGCAGACACAGCAGATATAAATGGTGGTACAGTTGATGGTGCAATTATTGGTGGGTCAAGTGCAGCAGCTATAACAGGTACAACTATTACAGGTACTAGCTTTGTAATAGGTTCAGCAGATATAAACGAAGCAGAACTAGAAACAATTGATGGAGTTACAGCAGGAACTGTTGCAGCTTCTAAGGCTATTGTAGTAGATAGCAATAAAGACTTTACAGGTGCTAGAAACATTACATTGACTGGAGAACTTGATGCAGGTTCATTAGATGTAAGTGGTGATGTAGATGTAGATGGTACAACTAATTTAGATGTTGTAGATATAGATGGTGCAGTCGACATGGCTACTACACTTGCGGTAGCAGGTAACGTAGACTTTAACGGAGATTTAGATGTTGATGGTACTACTAACTTAGATGTAGTAGATATTGATGGAGCTGTTGATATGGCTACAACTCTTGCAGTTGCAGGAAATGTAGACTTCAATGGTGACCTAGATGTCGATGGAACAACTAATCTTGATGTCGTTGACATTGATGGTGCAGTTGATATGGCTACAACTCTTACAGTTGGTGGTGAAGTAACAGCAGCTAGTTTAGATATATCAGGCAATGTAGATATAGATGGTACACTTGAAACAGATGCACTATCTTTAAATGGTACAGCAGTTACAGCTACTGCAGCAGACATAAACCTTATAGACGGAATTACAAATGGAACTGTTATAGCTAGTAAAGCTATTATAACAGATTCAAACAAAGACATAACTGGTGGTAGAAACATAACTATCAGTGGTGAGTTAGATGCAGGGTCACTTGACATATCAGGTGATGCAGACATAGACGGAACACTAGAAGCTGATGCAATTACTATTGGTGGTATTACACTAGCAGAAACAATTAGTGATACTGTTGGAGCTATGGTTAGTTCTAACACAGAGACAAACATCACAGTAACCTATCAAGACTCAGACAATACATTAGACTTTGCCTTTAGTGGTTCAGCAGATACAACAGGTAATGCAGCCACAGCCACAGCTTTAGAGACTGCTAGAACTATACATGGTGTATCATTTGATGGTACAGCTAATATAGATTTATCAGAAGTCGTACAAGATACTGTCGGTGCTATGTTCTCAAGTAATACTGAAACAAATATTACTGCAACATATCAAGACTCAGATGGTACAATAGATTTAGTTATTGGTACATTAAACCAAGACACTACAGGTTTAGCAGGAACAGCAACCGCATTAGCTACAGCAAGAACCATACATGGTGTTAGCTTTGATGGAACAGCAAACATAGACCTAACAGAAGTTGTACAGGATACAGTAGGAGCTATGTTTAGTTCTAATACTGAATCAGGAATAACAGTAGCATACGAAGACTCTGATGGTACAATAGACTTAACAGTAGGAACGCTTAACCAAAATACAACAGGCTCTGCAGCTACATTAACAACTGCAAGAACAATTGGTGGAGTAAGCTTTGATGGTTCAGCCAACATAGTACCTACAACCTTTGCAGCAGCTACATTCTCAGATGACGTAAATATAGATAGTGGATTATTATTTGCAGATGTAAGTGCTAATAGAGTTGGTATTAATCAAGCATCTCCTGATGTCTCTTTAGACTTAGGTGCAAACACAGATGCTGTTCACATGCCTACAGGTAATACAGCACAAAGACCCGGAAGTCCTGCAGCAGGTTACTTTAGATATAACTCAGAGACTGCTAAGTTTGAAGGCTACACAAGTGAGTGGGGTTCAATAGCAGGTGGTGGTTCAGGTACAAACATGGATACCAACATCTTTGCAGGTGATGGAAGCGATACAACCTTTACACTTTCTACAGCACCAGATACTGAACAAAACTTAATGGTCTTTATTGATGGTGTATTTCAAGCACACGATAGTTATTCAGTTTCAGGAACAACATTAACATTTAGTACAGCTCCTGCTAATGGTAGAGTTATTACAGCTTATCATAGCACAACAACTGTTGGTGGTTCAAACAATACTATCAATACAATGACTGGTGACAATAGTGATACAACATTGACACTATCTGTTGCACCAGTACACGAGAACAACGTACAGGTTTATTTTGATGGAGTATATCAAAGCAAATCTAACTATGCAATCTCTGGAACTACACTTACTTTTTCTACTGCTCCTCCTACAGGTGTGCTAGTAGAAGCAATTACAAATACAAATACTTCAAGCACTACAGCTAATCAATTACTTGATGCTGATGGTGATACTAAGATTCAGGTTGAAGAAAGCTCTGATGAAGATACTATAAGATTTGATATTGCAGGTGCAGAAGATTTTACAATGACTGCTAATACTTTGAATGTATTAACAGGAAGTAATGTAATATTTGCAGATAGTGCTAAAGCTAATTTTGGAGCAGGCTCAGATTTACAGATTTACCATACAGGAAGTAATAGTTTTGTTGATGACACAGGTACAGGAGATTTGTATATTCGTGGTAGTAATAATATTTATTTTGATGATGCCGATAGCACACATCGTTATGCACAATTTATTAGTGGTGGAGCAGTCAAACTTAGATACGATAATTCTGCTAAATTTGAAACAACTAGTACAGGTGTAGACGTAACAGGCACAATAACAAGTGATGGTTTAACAACATCTGGGAATATAGAATTACAGTCCTACTCTGGTACTCCTACAACTGGTATGGTTTTAAATTCGAACAACTTTGTTTATTTAAGAGGTGGAAGTAATGGTCTAATCATGGGTAAAGCAGGTGATAACGAGGCTATGCGTATTGATACATCTGGAAACGTAGGTATAGGAAGTACGAGTCCTACTTTTGGAACTGGTTCAGGATTAGAAATTCAAAAGGCAGGTCCTGCGACACTACGATTAGAAGATACAGGCTCAGGTGGTAAAGCTTTTGAAATATTTGCAGATGATGGTACAGGGTATCAAATAGCAGGATTAGGTAGTGGTATGCCTATGATTTTTAGTACGGTAAGTACAGAAAGAATGCGTATTAATTCCTCTGGTCAACTCTTATTAGGCACAACTTCTAACAATAGTGACAGTTATAAAATGATTGTTGATTTAGGTGGAGGTGCTAAAGGTATTGATGTAAGAGGTGTGTCTTATAATGCTGATAATGGTGCTTTCAGGTCTGTACCAACTGGTAACACATCTTATCGTTTTGCAGTTATGCTTAATAGCAGTAACTCTACAGTTGGTAAAATAGAAGTTACAAGTGCTAATACTACTTATACGACCTCTTCTGATTATAGATTAAAAGAAAATGTAACACCTTTAGAAAACGGATTAGACAGACTTAATCAACTAAAACCAGTTAAGTTTAATTGGATTGAAAGTGGTCAAGAAGAAGAAGGTTTTATAGCACATGAAGTTGATGAAATATTTTCTGATGCAGTAGTAGGTGAAAAAGATGCTGTAAAAGATGATGGAACAGTAAGCCCACAAACTATGGACTACGGAAGAATTACTCCATTACTTGTCAAGGCTATACAAGAACAACAAACAATTATAGAAGATTTAAAAACTAGAATAGAAACCTTAGAAGGATAAAATTATGGCAATTTCATATACATGGGATGTAAGTACAGTTGACACTTACCCAACAAAAGACAGCAATAGTGATGTAGTTTATAACGTACATTGGAGACTAACAGCAACTGATGATGCTAACAACGATGCGGATGGTAATGCACAGACTTCAACAGTCTACGGAAGCGAAGGACTAGATACAGATAGTATCTCTAGCTTCACAGCTTTTGGAAGTCTTGATGCTGCTACAGTACAAGGTTGGGTAGAAGCATCTTTGACTGCTGATACTGTTGCTGAAATGAAAGCAGGCTTAGATGCAGAGATATCTTTGAAGATAACACCAACATCTGTACAAAAAACAATTGGTTAAAAAACATTATAGAGAGACAAAGACATGGCAATAACTAAAGTAACGAGTGACCTACTAAACTCAACAGCACTAACCTCAAAAGCTTTTGGTACTTCATCAATAATGATTGGTGATGATGCGACTGGTACTATAGATGCTGCTAATTATAATACTGGTTTAGGTGTAGATGTCTTTGCAGCTTTGACAACAGGTGATAGTAATCTTGCTGTAGGCTATCAAGCAGGTACAGCTATTACGACAGGTGATAAAAATACGTTTGTTGGAAGTTCTTGTGGAGCAGGTACAACTACAGCTAATTTTAACACTGGTGTAGGTATGTTAGCTTTAACTAGCAATTCAACAGGTGCGAACAATACAGGAGTCGGTTTACAAGCTTTAGCTAATAATTCAACTGCTTCTAATAATACTGCTATGGGTTTTCAAGCTTTACTGTCAAACACTACAGGTGCTGGTAATACTGGTGTTGGTCAATCTTCCATGCTTGACTGCACAACTGGTTCAGAAAATACTGCGATTGGTAACTATTCTGGTGAAAACATAACAACAGGGGGTAATAACACAGTATTAGGCAGAAGTGCAGGAGCTAGTATTCAATCAGGTTCTAACAATATTGCTGTAGGATATGGTGCAGATTGTGCACATGACTCTGCAAATTCTATTACATTAGGTGTTGGAATTTCAGGGCAAGGCAACAATTTTAAATTTGGTAAAGCAAGTAATATTGTTTCTAATGTTTTTACAACAAACGCATCTTGGGCAAGAAGTTCAGACGTACACAAGAAAACCAATATTGAAGATGATACTTTAGGTTTAGATTTTATTAACGATTTAAGAACTGTTAAATTTAATTGGAGACCTAATTCAGAGTTTCCCAAACACTATGATGATTATTCTGAAACAGAAAATCACATGGACACGGAAACAAGATTACACGGTATGATAGCCCAAGAAGTAAAAGAAGCACTTAATAAACAAGGTGTAGATACTTTTGGTGGTTGGTCAGAAGATAAAGATGGTTCACAAAGAATTTCACAAGAAATGTTTGTACATCCTCTTATTAAAGCAGTACAAGAACTATCAGCAGAAGTGCAAGAACTTAAAAAACAATTGGAGAATAAATAATGGCAAATACTAAGATACCTAATGAGCTACTAGAGCTCGGTGCTAAAGCATTTGGTACAAGCTCCATAATGATTGGGGATACGACTACAGGAACTATTGATGCTGCGAACTATAATGTTGGTTTAGGTGTTAATGTTTTTGAAGCTTTGACTACAGGTGATAACCATGTTGCAGTAGGTTATAACGCACTTACAGCTAATACGACTGGACGTAATAATGTTGCTATAGGTTATACATCTATGGCAGCTAATACAGAAGGAACAGGTAATACAGCAGTTGGATTATCTTCATTAGATGTAAATACAACTGGTGATAATAATGTTGCATTAGGTGCAGGTTCATTAGGGTCAAACACCACAGCAGATAATAATACAGCAGTTGGATTCCAATCTTTAGGAGCAAACACTACAGGAACAGAAAACGTAGCAGTTGGAGCAGAATCTTTAGAATCAAATACAACTGGTAATGAAAATGTTGCTGTAGGTTATAGAGCGTTAGAAGGAAATACAACTGGTGCTACTAATACAGCTTTAGGTGATAGAGCCTTAGCTAGTAACACAACAGCTTCTAACAACACAGCAGTTGGAAATAATGCTTTAGTAGAAAACACTACAGGCACACAAAACGTGGCAGTAGGAGCAACAGCTTTAGATGCCAACACAACAGGCTCTTATAACAACGCTGTTGGTAAAGGTGCATTAGGTTCAAACACCACAGGTGCTAACAATACAGCACTAGGTGAGGGGTCATTAAATGCCAATACTACAGCATCAAACAACACAGCAGTTGGGCATTATGCTATGGTAACATGCACTACAGGTGCAGAAAATGATGCTTTCGGTAGTCTTGCGTTAGATGCTTTAACAACAGGCTTTGGAAATGCTGCTTTAGGTCGTGATGCTTTAGGGTCAGTAACGTCAGGCTCTTTAAATACTGCTATAGGTGTAAATGCTGGAAATACTATAACAACAGGTGTTAGACATACTACAATAGGGCAAGCATCAGGAACAAACCTAGTAGGAGGTAATGATTGCATAGCAATAGGAGAGGGTACTAATTTTTCTTCTACTACTGCTGCTAGTCAAATAGTGTTGGGTAATGATGTAACTTGTATAGCAAACGGAAACTTTACTTTTGGTTCTGGTACTAATGACAGTAATATTTCTAATGGTGCAACAACAATTACCGCTCCTTCAGATATTAGATTAAAAGAAGACATCCAAGATGAAGAAGTTGGATTAAACTTTATAAACGATTTAAGACCTGTAACTTTCCGATGGAAAAAAGGTAAAGATGTTCCTTCAGAAATGAAGGCACATAACCCAGATTCTGACAAAAGAGTTATGAATGGTAAATACAATCATGGTTTTATAGCTCAAGAAGTTAAAGAAGTTATAGATAACTACAATTTAAAAGATGGCTTTGATATGTGGACAGAAGATGAAGCCGATGGTAGACAACGTATCGGTGAAGCAGCTTTAATGCCTTTAATGGTTAAAGCAGTACAAGAACTTTCGGCAAAAGTCGAAGAATTAGAAAGTAAATTAAACGGAGAATAAAAATGGCTGAACAAACAGTAGCAGAATGCTTAACAGCAGCAACAGATAGCGTGACAGTAATTACTGACATCAATACGAATGGCAAGAAATCAGTTTATGTTGGTGGTTCAGCAGAAGCTGATACAACAACTATGACACAAGCCGAGATAAATGAAATGGTACAACGTAATGTTGACCACTTAGAACTTATTTTAGAATACACAGAACCTAATGTTAAAGGTGCTAGTGATGATAAATCATCTTATACAGGTGCAGTTACAACTGGTAACGCTTATATAGCAGCTAACTAAAAATAAAAAACTATGGAGCTAACAGGATACTTATTGTGGAATATCTTTCTAACACTAGTGGTAGCTCCGATACTCTACAGCATTCGCACAAACACGTCAGAGCTTAAAAGACTTGACATACTTTTAAATAAAACAAGAGAAGAGATGGCAAAAGAATACGTAACCAAACAAGCACTAAAGGATGATATGACTAGAGTGTTTGATACGTTGGACAAGATTGAAGAGAAACTTGACAAGCTTTTCGAGGTTAAATAATGAATAAAAAGAAACAAAGAAAAAGGTATAATAAAGGAACTCGACAAGACTATACTTATGGTGGTCGTGTAGGTTATGAAGTTGGTGGTGAAGCTGAACGTGATATAGCCCGTGAAGTTGAAAGGGAAATGACTAAACCAAAATCTCCAGTTATTAAAAAAGAAAATATTACACCTACACCTCCTCCAACAACTACAACAACTACACAACAAACAACTGATGTAACTCCTACACCTACTCCTACACCTACTCCTACACCTACACCTACTCCTACTCCTACTCCTGTTTATTCTGACGAGTATGTATTAGATTCAAAAGGTAATCAAGTATTAAATGATAAAGGTAATCCGCAACCAAGATGGGTTAAAGATGAAGAAGGAAATTGGCAACCGACAGATGCTATGTCGAAACAAGAATTAACTTATGGTCGTACATGGGATACATTAAAAGGAAGTTGGGTAGATGTAGAAACAGGCGAAACTCAATTAGTTAATCCTTTAACAACAGCAAGTGGATTAAGTGCATCTATTGCTGCAGGTAATGATGCTTATAAAATTGAAGGTGATCCTAATTCAGGATACTTAATGGAAATTTATTGGGTTGATAGTGAAGGCAATATCGGAATGACTAATGAGGGTTATAGTCGAGTACCTAGCAAAAATAGAAGTCGTGTATTTAGAAGTCAATCAGAAGCTGTAGCATTTATTAAAAGTTATGATAACTATAAAGCCGATTTAGCTAATCAAAGATCAGGGGAAAAAGAAGAAGCTTTAGAAACAGGTTTTGGTGGAGCAGCAACAGCAAGTCCTGAAAGAAGAGCAAGAATAGAAAGATCAGGTGCAGCTATTGAAGCTGCTAAAGAAGGTAAAATATTTGATAAAGATGGGAAGGAAGTTGATTTAAGTATTCCTGATGCAGTTCTTGCAGGAGATGTTTATCGTGATGAAAATGGAAATCCAATTTTAGATGGAGATAATAATCCAATTCCTATAGTTAGAGATCAAGATGCTAGTGTAAGTGAAATTGCAGCAGACCCTACTCGTAAAGTAACTGCTACCGAAGCAGGTGGATTTGTTAAGAATGATGATGGTACTGTTGCTTTAGATGGTGATGGTAATCCTATTCCTGTGATTAGTGATGAAGTAGTTTCTACAGTTGATACTAATACTATGGCTAAAGCAAGTGTAGCCGGTTTAGATAATATGACAGCTTCTACTTATACTCCTGCTACAGTAGATACTGCAGCTAAAGTTGTTGCTGCTGAAGGTGAAGTAGGAGAGGATTCATTAGCAAAAGCTGCTAAAGTAGATCGAGTTCCTAAGATTGATGCAGCCGAAGTTGAAATTGAAGAAGGTGCTTTAACTGAAAGAGTTATGGGTACTATCAGCGAAGGTGCAAAAGCTATTGCAGTTAAAAATGCAGGAAGTGATTTAAGAAGAATTACTAGAGCTAAGAAACAATTATTTAAAGCAGGTCTTTCAGAAAATCAAATTGATGAAATTGGTAATGACCCTGAAGCTTTAGAAGATAGACTATTAGATTTTACAGAAACTGAAAGAGGTATTATAGAAGGATTGCCTGAAGAAGCTTTAATGTCTACTCAAATGAATGCACTTTTAGAAGGGTTAGAGACTGGAGAAATTCCAACATGGGCTAGACCTGCAGTATCAGCAGTAGAACAAATGTTAGCACAAAGAGGTTTAAGTGCTTCTACTGTAGGTAGAGATGCATTATTTAATTCTATTATACAATCGGCAATGCCTATTGCACAAAGCAATGCACAAGCTATCCAACAAGCATTTGCTCAACAACGAGGTATTGAAGCTGCTGAATCCGAAGCAAATGCTCAACGAGGACAACAAACAGCTTTAACAAATGCTACTAATGTTTTTAACATGGACATGGCTCAGTTTAGTTCTGATCAACAAATAGCTTTATCAAATAGTAAGTTTTTACAAACTATTAGTTTAACAGAAGCTAATACAGAACAACAGGCTGTAATTCAAGATGCTTTACTTTTATCTCAATCAAACTTAGCAGAAGCAGATTTTTATCAGAAAGCTCAAATAAATAATGCTAATGCTTTTTTAAAGACAGATTTAACTAATTTAAGTAATCAACAACAAGCTTCTATAATTAATGCTCAATCAGAACAACAAAGATTATTAAGCAATCAAGCTGCAACTAATGCAGGATTACAATTTAATGCAGCAAGTCAAAATCAAATAGATCAATTTGCAAAAGGTTTACAAGGTCAAATAAGTCAGTTTAATGCTACTCAAGAAAATGCACTTTTACAATTTAATGCAACTGCCGAAAATGCAGCAGAAGCAAGAAAAGTTGCAAGAGAAACAGACGTTGCTAAATTTAATGCTCAACTTGCAACACAGACCGAACAATTTAATAGTTCACAAGAATTTGCCAGAGTTCAATGGAATGCACAAAATGCAGCAACTGTAGAAGCTTCTAATGCACAATGGAGAAGACAAACTAATTTAGCAAATACTGCAGCACAAAATACTATCAATGCACAAAATGCTCAAAATACATATGGTATGTCTATGCAAGCTCAAGCATTTATATGGCAAGAATTAAGAGATCAAGCAGACTTTGATTTTAGAGCAGTTGAAAATGAAGAGAATAGAAAAGTACAAATAGTCTCAACTGCTATTGCCAATGAAGGTAAAGCAGGACACGAAACATATGGTCCTTACTTAAGTACGTTAGTAGGATCATTATCAGATTCATATACAGGTGGATATTCATAGGATAAATATTATGGGATGGTTAAAGAAAAAATTTAAACAAGTCGGAAAAAAATTAAAAAAGTTTTTTAAGTCTGATGTAGGCAAAGCTGTGGGAACTATTGCTTTAGCAGTTGCAGGTTTTTATGCGTTTGGTCCGACAGCAGCAGGTGTAGGAGGTACTGCAACAGCAGGTACTGCAGGAGCAACAGCAGGTACTGGAGCAGCAGCAGGAAGTGCAACAGGTATGTTTGGTGGGACTTTAGGTCCGACTATAAAAAGTGGGATAAGTAATTTTTTTGGAGGAACTACAGGTACAACAACAGGTGTCGACACTATTGCAACAGAAGCAGCAGCAAGTGAAAAAGTTTTAACTGCAGGAGAAATAGCAGGAACAAAAGGATTAGAAGCAGGAACAAAAGAAACTGTAAATCAAGTTGCAAGTAATGTAATAAATAATGCAAATGCTCAAGTTGCATCTGGTAATACAACTATTCTTAATCCTAGTTTAACTGATGCAGTTACAGAAACTATTAATGTAAGCGGTGGAGGTGATACTGCTGCATTAGAAAGTTTACAAGCAGAGTATTCACAAAGAGGTTTAACAAATTTAGCAGATGCTACACAAGCAGATATTACAGCAACTGGTAGTCAAACCTTTACTAGTACTACTGCTCCAAAATCACAATCTTTATTGTCTCCAGAAATGAAAGTTGAAACTTTTGATACTAATCTTCTTGATAGTTCATCTCAATTAGGACCAAGTTCAGAAACTTTAGCACAACGAACAAATACAGCAGGATCAGCCGCAGCTCCAGTTCCTGACCCTGTACCTGAAAAATCACCTTTATTTTCAGATAAAACAAAAGAGTACGCAACACAAGTCGGTGTAGGTACAACAACTAGTTTATTAACAGGTGCTATTTTAGGTCCGGGTGATGAACCTGAAGGTGGAGGAGGTATGCTAGTATCTTACGATAAAGCAGAAGCTCCTGCAGGTAGCTATGTTGCTGATGTCTCAAGAACGTATCAACAAAATGGTGGAATGCCTCTTAAGTTTGATATGTATAAAAACGGAACAGTACCTATGTATGGACCATCTGCTCCAAGAAGTTTAGCTAATAATCCATTTATTTACGCAAGTTAGAGAATTTTTATGAACCCTTTAAATCAAAATCAAGTAGATTTTTTATCACATCAACTACAGACAGGTAAATCAATTCCCGGTCAGTCATTAACTAATGATCCTAAAACTCCGTATGCTTGGGAAAAACCACCTGAGTTTGTAAATATAAATGAAGCTAATGATTATATGTTTCAAACTATTTTTGAACCTGATGTTGCTAGTAATTTATTACTGTCTATTAATAATGGTGTAGGTGTATTTGACTTAGCAAGTATTATATTATACACAGGATTTTTAGAAGGTAAATGGAATCCAGATTTAATGATGTTATTAGCTGAACCTACTATGTTTATGATTATTGCTTTGTGTGAAAAAGCTGATTTAGAATATAAATTAGATTCAGTAGAAGAGCCAGAAGAAATGTCTCCTGATACACAAATTAAAAAATTAAAAGAAGGTACAACATATTTAAAAAGTTTACGAAAGAAAGTTGAGTCAGGAGTTTCTGATAATGCAGTTACTCCAGAGTTAAAAGAACAAATTGCTGAAACTTCTTTATCACCAAGTTTATTAGAAAAAACAAATACAAATAGTAATAATAGTTTATTATCTAAAGGAGATATATAATGGCACTACCAACAAACCCGATGGGTGGATTTACAACTGGACAATTACTTGGTGAATTAATCCAAGATCAAAAAGATCAAGATAGTAAAACTAAACGTAGACGAAATTTAGCAATGGGAGTTTCTTTGTTACTTGGAGGTGGTGATGCTATGTTAAGAAATAAACATCAAAACGTAATAAACAAATTAGATGAAAGTAAAGTTACAGACATAGCTAAAAATTCAAAAATGTTTGATGATGCTACAGAGTTACAAACAGTTCAAGAATCGATTGATAGTTATGGTGGCGGTTTAACTGGAGCACTAGCACATTATGATGCTAATGCTGAACTTGCTTTTAATACAACACATAGAAATTTAGTAGATGAATTTGATAAAACTCAATCTGGTAAAAAAGCAAAACAAACTTGGAAAGAAAGTTTTGTTAGGGATAATTTATATAAAAAACATCAGTTAAAGTATAACGAAGCAGATGCTTCTAAAATTTCTGGATTATCTAGAGAAGAATTTAACAAACCTATTAATGAGTATTATACTGCTAAAATAGATCAAGCTAATAATCCGGCTAACAAAAGCATGATTCATAAAGGTTTCCAAAAAGGAGCAGAAATATTAGGATTTAGAACTAAAGAAGATACTTTAACAGATAAAGTTTTAGAAGAAGAAATAGATTATAACACTCGTAATAATAAAATTAATCAATATAGAACTTTGTTTACGAATGATAAAGTACAAGCTCCTGCTATATATACAAAAAATAGTATTGAAGGCTTGTCGATGACTAAACAAGAATTTTTTGATGCTTGGAATAATGATGTTAATTTAGACAAGAACTATGCCGAATACGCATTTCAAGAATTTAACAAAACGGGTCAAACTTTAAAAGACTATCAAACTCAAGCTATTTCATATTTAGCAAAAAGAAGTGATAACGATACAGAAGTTTTAAAAGATCAAGCGAGGAATAAAGTTATGGCATTGCCAAACTATAAAGACTTGTCTGTTGAAGAACAAAAACTACGAAAAAATGTTGCAGTTATTACAGCGTTAGGTGGAGATGGTCGTAATATGCAATTACAAGCAGATACGATGGCACTCGTAAACGAGCTAATAGAAACAGAAGCAGACGGATATGAGTTGATACAAGATGATCCTAAAACTCCAAATATAAATGAAGCAGTCACTAAAGAGTTATTATTTGCAAAAACTTGGGCTGAAGTTAAAGCAGAGCAATTAAGAAAATTAACAGGTGCTATTGACATTAAACAGGAACAAGCAAAGTTTGTAACTCAATCAAAAGTTTTATTATATAATGATATTAAAGATAAAGACACACGAATTGTAGAATCAATTAAAACAATTCAAATTCCAACAGGAGCAACAGCAGCTTCTAATGAATTTGGAGAAGGAAAAATTTCTAGAATTATTGAGTCTAAATTTGCAGACACAAAAAACGCAAATAATTCACAAAGAAGAGAGTCTATAACTACCAAATTAGTAGAGGCAAATTACAATTTATCCAATTTATCTGAAGGTAATGAAGCTTACAATATTTTATATCAAGCTCAAGAAGATTACTATGTTATACAACAAAATCAAAACATTGTAGAAATGAGTCATGTTTATGCAGATTCACTAAGGCAAATTAATAAACCAATACAATAACCATTATTTTATGGCTGCACAAATACAAGAATTATACAGAGCGTATGATAAGACTGATAAATCTCTTACGTTTCCAGAATTTGTTCAACAACAAACACAAGGAAATACTTCTGATTTAATTAAAGAAAGTGTTAATACTAGTTCATACATTGGTGGATTAGAAGGTCGACCTATGGAAGATCGTGAAGCTACTATTGGTCAAAAAATTATTCAAACAATTCCTCAAGAACCTAGAAAAATTGTTGCAAATTTTTATGATAATTTAGCAGGTGGAACTGCAAATTTAGCAGGCGATGTTGCAGGATTTTTAAATCCAACAAATCTTAAATTACCTGATAAGTTTAAAGAAAGCTCACAACAAGCTTATCAAGAATCTCTTGGTTCAACTTTTGGTTATGACTTAATTGATGTTACACAAGACGAAACAGGTAAGTATTACTACGATTTAGACAAACCTAAAACGCCCGTTGGTAATTTAACATCTGATATTGGTGCTTTTTTTGCAGCTATGCGAACAGGTAGAAATCCAATTAAATCATTAACAACTCCTAAACCTAAAAAGGGAAGACCTCCTAAAAAAGATTCACCTGCTTATTTTAAACAATTAAAAAAACAAAGACGTATTGGTACAGCACAAAATTTAGCTGCTGCTGAATTAGCAGGTCAAATTGTTATTGATCCTGAAGAAGGAAGACTTGCTTATGATTTAGGTAAATTAGCAGGTGAAAATGATATTGCTGTTTTATCTACGATTTTTGAATACTTAGATTTAGAAGACCCTGCTGAACAAACAGCTATGGAAAATAGACTTGGCTTACTTGTCGAAAGTTTAACAGCCGGAGGAATTATTGTTGGAGGAGTTAAAGGACTTATTGGAACTCTTAAAGGAATAAAAGCAGGAGGATCAGTAGCTATTAATCAATTTAAAAAAACTGCTGAAGCAGGACAAACTAATGATAAAGCTTTTAAACTTCGAGAAGACTTAAAACCTAATAAAGTATCTGAGCCAGTTACTTTACCTTCGTTTATTGAAAATAGTAGATTTCGTCCCGTTGCTCAAACAACTTTAGACTTTGCAAAAAACTTAACAAAAGAAACTTTTACATCAAAAGGTGTAATGTCTGAAAAAATGTTTAGTATTATTAATCAAGCAGATAATTCTAAAGTTGCGATTGCAGAAGAATCATTAGATACTGTTGCTCGAATAGAAAACGGGTTACGTACTGCAGCTAAAGAGATTGCTATAAATCCTTTATCATCTAAAAACAGAAATGCCTATGATGAATTAAATCAAAAATTTAAAGCTTATCTTACAGGAACAATTCAATTAAAAGACTTACCAAAAAATTTACGACCTATTGCTAAAGATGTAAAAGCTGATGTAAAACTGTTAAGTAATCAAATGCGTAATAATTCTTATGTACCGCCAGATCAAAAAGAAAAAATTACAAAAGAGTTAGGTAAATATCTAAGGCAAACTTATGAAATTTTTGAAAATCCTCAATGGAGTCCATCAAAAGAAGTTCAGCTAGATGCTATTAATTATATTGCAAAAAGTCTTCGTAGAACTAATGGTTATCGAGAAGTTAAAGACGGAGCAACTGATGCAGATCGTTATGCCGAAGCTACAAGAAGAGTAGATGAATTATTACAAACTTCTAAAGGACAAACAACAGGCGGTGTAAATGATTCAGTAAGAACTCATTTGAATCAAATGTTTGGCAGTAAACAAGCAGACAAACTATTTGCTAATAGAAAAAATATTGCTCCTGAAATTCGGGCTTTGTTAGGAGAAACAACTGCCGGAACAACTTCAGTTTTTAGAACTTTAACAACTGTTGCTAACTATTTAACAGATACAAAAATGTATGATGATTTGTTAGCTACAGGACAAGGTAAATATTTTTTTGATGATGGTATAAAACGATCTGGTTTAGTAGAAATAAAAGGTAAACAGTTTCATGCATTAAATGGAAAATTTACTACACCTGAAATTGCTAAAATGTTTAACAAACAAGCAGAATCTAAAAGTTTTGCGTTACAAGCTTATGATAAACTATTAGTTGTTAAAGGATTTGGTCAAGCTTCTGCGACTGTTTTAAATAATATTACACATATTAGAAATACTATTGGTCAATCTCTTATTATGGCTGAGAATGGTTTAAATCCATTTGGTAAAGAAACTGTAGATTCTTTTAAAGTATTATCTAATAATTTTAAAAAAGCAAAAAATAGAGATCAGGCAGTAAGAGAAATATATTTAAAATATCAACGTCTTGGGTTAGTAAATCAAAACGTAAAGGTTGGAGAATTTAAAAGAATTATTAATGAGGCTGCTCTAGGTCAAGATAGAATTACTGGCATGATTGGTAATAGTTTAACCAAACGTGGTGTTGGTGTTATTACGCAAACAGCTAAAAAAGCATATAAAAAAACCGAACAGTTATATGTGGCAGAGGATGATCTTTTTAGGATTGCAGCTTATGAAAAAGAATTATTAACTTTAAAAGAAGCTAACAATTTTTTAACAAAAAAATTAACAACAGAACAGTTAGAAAAAAAAGCTGCTGAGATTATACGAAATACTATGCCAACGTACGACTTAATTCCAAAAACTGCAAAAGAATTAAGACGAATGCCTTTTGGTAATTTCTTTGCATTTGCTGCTGAAAGATTTAGAAATACATATCATACTATTAATAGAAGTCGTGAAGAAATTTTATCTGGTAATAAAATATTAGAAGAAAGAGGCTTGCAAAGATTAGCTAGTAAAGTAGCAGTAGGTTTCGGTAGTTCAGCAGCGACTGTTGAATCTACAAAGTTATTATATGGAGTAACAGACGAAATTCATAAAGCCTATCAAGATTTACTATTGCCTGAATGGTCACAAAATAGTGCTATAGGATATTATAGAAATGATAAAGGTGAATTATTATATTATGATTTATCTTATACTGATCCAAATGCACCTGTGCTAGATGTTGTTCGAGCAAGTTTAAATGAATTTACTAGGACAGATCAACCGATTAGAAGCTCACAAAAAATGTTATCAGATGCACTAGGACAGGGCATGAAGAAATTTTTTGAACCTTATGTATCAGAAGCATTATTTACTCAAGCTACTCTTGATACAGTTTTTGGTCAAGGTAAAACAGAAAGCGGTTCTAGAATTCCGGGATGGAATGAAGCAGAGCCTGCTATTTGGTCAAATAAAATGGCTTCTTTTAAACATATGGCTAATAGTGTTATTCCTGCAGCTTACAAAAATTTAGCCCCTGAAAGTGTTGGAGGGAAAAAAGGAAGTCTAGGTGAATTAGTATATAGAGATTTAACCAACAAACCAGAGTATCGAAGATTTGATGGCACTAAAAAAGATATGGATTTAGATTTACTTGCCAATACAACAGGATTAAGATTATATAAAATTGATAAGAAAGCTTTAGATACAGCCTTAACTTTTAAAATAAAAGATTTTACAAACAAAAGAAGAATTTATCGAGGTGATTTAGCAGATGCTACAACATACCAAAATAATTATGAAGATGTGTTGGCTCAATATATTGAAATTAATACTAGTTATTACAAAGCTCAAAGAGAATTTTATAAATCTGTAAAAGCAGCAAGAACATTAAAAGTTAATATTATAGATCAACTATATGATTTACCTTTTACTTCTACACGAGAACGTAATGCTTTAATTGAACCTTCTCCTTATTTTACACCTTTACGTTTTACTGATAGACAAAGACTTGACGTACTTGAACAAACTAAACCAACAGATAATATAAAATATTGGAATCAATTTACAACACAATTATTTAAATTAGAAGAACAATTAAATGCATTACCTTTAGTTGACATTCCTATTAACTCTAGAAAAAAAGGATATTCTGAAGAACTCCCAAGACTTAAAAAGTTTACTGGAGGTTTGATTGATTCTAAATTTCCGGTAACAGACGTAGCTAAAAATCCTGCATCTAGAGATATTGCAAATCAATTAGATTCTTTTGAAGACATTGCAAATGATATTAATCCATATAAACAAGACATGGAAAGATTAGGTTTTGCAGAAGGTAAAGAAGCTGCCATAGCAAACTGGAATGCCTTACAACAAAAAAATAAAAGATTAAATTCAGAACGTAATGCTGCTCAATATGTACAAGCTCAAATAAATAGATTAGCTAACACACTTGGAATAGAACCAAGTAATTTTGATTCAAAAAATTTAAAAACTATGCAACGTATTTTTAGTACAGCCGAGTCAGATAACCGCCAGAAAACTCAAAATAAATATGAGCAAAGACCCGGAGCAACACAAGATGCTATGAGAAATTTATTAAGTAATGCTGATAAAAATCAAATTAATAAAGAATGGTTGCAAAGTATTGATCTTGAAAGACCTGAAACTTGGGATGATGGACAAGCTGATACAATGATGCTCGCTTATTTACTTGATCAAAAAGGAACAGATAAAGAGGTAGCTAAAATATTACAAGGAGATTTTGGAACAAACGAAACAGGACCAGTAAGAAATCTATATGAAGGTTTTAAAGTCGAAGGTCAAGATACATTATCTGGTTGGGTAAAAAAACCTTTTTCAGAATATGTAAAAATGCATCCAAACACTAATCCCGAGGGTAACTTTAAAAGAGCAATGGATTTAAATTTATGAAATACAACCACTTCCTAGAACACCTTGAACTTAGAGAAGGTAACGTAGAATATGTTTATCTTGACAGTCTTGGCAAGCCTACCTGTGGTGTTGGACACTTGTTGACTGAAGACGAGTGTAGTCTTTATTATATAGATCAAGTTGTTGATAAAGAAATACGAGATCAGTGGTTAGAACAAGATGCTGCAACTGCATGGGAAGCTGCTGCTCAACAGATTCAAGACCTTGATATAGAAGACACAGACTTTATAATTGCACTAGGCTCAGTAAACTTTCAACTGGGCACAAGATGGATGAATAAATTCCCATCAGCCTATA
>UEXN01000329.1_pt1 | contig 32538 bp, 48 predicted proteins | sample 1796711 | NCBI WGS metagenome assembly UEXN01 (sample SAMEA4772470, study PRJEB27181) | metagenome | reverse complement strand
TGACTGAGCACATGCCTCACTACCGTAACCCGGAAGAGTGGCCATTCGCTGACAATGACGGCGATGTCTACCAGTGCAGGGATTGCAACAACTACACGGTAATCAGCGCCAATGGAGTGGCGCATGAGATGCCAATGAAACTGACGAGGAAACGCAAATGAAATGGTTTGACCAACTTACTGATGCACAAGGTAACGTAATAATCGACGCGGAAAAGGTATTCATCATCGACCTAGACGGTACGTTATTCAATGGTACTCACCGCGTACATCTACTACCTAAAGGCGACGGTAGTACCACTGACCAGTGGGTAGCATTCAACAAGGCTTGTGTCGATGACACGCCTATAAGGGACAACATGGAGCTTGTTGCACGTGCTATGGCCTGTGACCCTGAGCTATACCCTGTCATCGTGACTGGCCGTGGTGAGCAAGCCCGCGCAGAGACGGAGGAATGTAACGCTAAGCACCTACCTTACTGCCTAAAGTATGCACCCCTCATCATGCGTCCTGCTGATGACCACCGCAAGGCTGCTGACTTCAAGCGTGAAGTATTCAGCGAGTTAAGCGCTGACCTAATCATCGACGATGACCCGGCTATCATTGCATTAGCCCAAGAAATGAACATCCCATTCATCCAAGTACCTAGCTTGTGTGCTGCTGTGCAGTCAGGCAAAGCTGGTGCTGGCCAAGGAGGACAAAAGTAATGGAACATGTAACTGACCTTATCTACGTAGGCTGCGAAGCTGACATCGAAGAGTTTCAGGAGCTACACCCTGACGGTATGCTTCTTCATGCATGTAAAGAACCGTTCCATCGCCAAGCTCTCGGTTATACCGGACGCGGCGCACCGAAAGACCATCCCGAATACCTCACCGCACGTCGTGGTGATGCGCTTATCCTGAACCTCATTGACGGCAATGACCCTAAGTGGATTCCTGCTGAGTGTTTCATCAAGGCTGATGCGTTCATTCAGGAAGCAATGGACAATGAGCGTCCTATCCTCATCCACTGCAACCAAGGTATGTCACGTGCTCCAAGCATTCTGTTCTATCACCTAATCAAGTGTGATGTGGACATCTTTGCAGGCTGTGACACATTCGAAGATGCACGTGAATACTTCGAAGAGAACTACTACCCCGCTTATGACCCAGCCAACGGAGTGTTGGGCTTTGTAGAAGGAACTTTCAATGCTAGTTTATAACTCATCTGACGCTGCATATAAGGCAGCAATGACTTACATCAATCACACCCACTTCCGCCCTAGTACTATCCGAGCGCTGCCTGCTAACTTCTCAAAGACTGTAGGTATTCAGTTCGTTGTGTGTAATAGCACATCGGCTGATGCCGAAGGTAATGTGTGGAATAACAATGACTACCCAGTAGCGATTGACTTGAACTACGTCGAGACTGCTGATGAGGACTACTACGAGTGCTCTGAGCGCGAGTGGTTCAAGCAGTACATGACTGACGGTTACGTAGAAAACACTAGTACTCGTGACTGGGGTGCATTCCTTGGCCTCAACAAGCCTCTTGGTTGTTCCTGCGATGACTGTATGTCACCTGCTAATTACGGTACTCCTGTTAGCTTCACTCCGCCGCCTACTAAGATTCTCATCCTTGGCCATGGTCGCCATGGTAAGGATACTGTCGCTGAGATTCTTGAAGGTATGCTAGGTTTCAAGTTCATCTCATCAAGCTACGCTTGCTTGCAAGTTATCAAGCCTTTGCTGCTGGCGGCTAGACCTGAACACCTCACTTACGCCACTGACGAAGAAATCTATGAAGACCGTATCAACTGTCGTGACCTCTGGAAAGAGGCCATCACTCTGGTGAATACCCCGGACAAGTCACATCTGGCCAAGCTGGTACTGGAACAAGCAGACACGTATGTCGGTATGCGTTGTAACCAAGAGTTCTTAGCGAGCAAGGACTTATTCGATTTGGTTATATGGGTTGATGCCTTCGAGCGTATCCCGGATGCTGACCCTACAATGGACATCGAGTACGACCCGAGCTATATGGTACGCATCGACAACAACGGTGGGCTTGATGCCTTGGGCTTTCAGCTAGGGTTACTTGCCATGAAGCAGGGATGGGTGGATGATGAAGACGTTTGATGAACTACTCAAAATGGATGACGTACAGCTAAGGCAGTACCGTCAATGGATGGCAGCTAAGTTCATTCATACTGTCCCGGTTGAGCGTCGTGCTACACTACAGCGACAGCAGAATATGCTCGATGAAGCACTAGCTAATGGTGCATCTGTCGAAGAGAATCTAGCTCTGTTAGAACGTGAGATGGGTGAACATCTACGCCTACTCAACGAACAACTACAGAAAGCAACACAACTAATCAAGGAGACACACAATGGCTAACATTATCAACCTAACATGCGGCCAAGAAGACCGCGCAAATGTACGCTCTGACCTAGACCTGACACAGAAGAAGAAACCATGGGAGAAAGGCTATGGTGATTCGGATGAGCAGTCACAGAAAGCAGAGTATCGTGCGTCACTCGGTGATAGCGCCACGGCAATCAAGAACACTGAGCCGAAGGACATCGCTGATGGCAACTAGTAAGATTACTATGGCCCATGCTCAGGGCATTAGTGGTTTCGATGCCAATGGGGTACGCTTCGGCGTATTCCACGGTCAAATCTGTGACCTAAAGAAAACACCTAGCGGTTGTAGTATTATCTTGGAAACTGGGGAGTCAATCCCTATGGACATGTGCTTCAATCGACTGGGTAAAATCCTCAAAGACACTCGCGGTCAATAAGAGAAGGGGCATTGCGCCCCCTCTTTTCATCATTCCCCTGCTAACCTCAGATACTTCTTCCTATACTGTTCCGTTGTCCCCTTATGCTTACCCTTATTCCAGTTAGGCCCACCATGCCAGCGACTAGCTGCCTCAAGTTCATCCCCTCCTGCGTCCTTCAAGTTCTGCGTCAACATCTTCCTTGCAAAACTCTCATACAACACTTGGAAATCCCCATCATCTGACAGCCCTAAATCGCCCCCGTAATCGAATGCGTTCAAGAAGTCTTCGACTGTCTCGTATCCGTACTGTTTGGCCCAACGATTAGCCATTCCGTGCTTAGCACCACCCTTCTGGTACTTATTACGGTCACGTCCACCCACTGCAAGCGCAATCTCTTGTCGCTCCATTAGCTCCTGAGCGGCCTGTAGTTCCTCTGGCCCGAACATCTGGGGTGATTGCTCCACTGTACCCTCTAGAAGCCCGTGAGTAATCTGATAGGGGCCATATGCGCTACTTCCTGCCCCACCTGATTGTGGTTTCACCTGAGTACGGACGAATCTGTCCTCTAATCCACCCGTTTCAATCTCGCCAATGCGGTCAATGTACCCGGACTGTTTGTCATTCAGCGTAGGCAGTTCAGGTAACAAGTTACTTTCACCTAACCCATAGTTCTCACGAGCACCAACGTTCACACGCTCAGTGCGCAACGCTGATGAAGTGTCAGGGGTTGACGTGTGCTTGGCCGAAGGCTCCGCATCCATGGTGGATGACAGAGCTTGGCTGATTTGTTCTTGGTTGAAGTTATCCGGGAACTCATGGGTCTGCCCGTTGAACTCAATTGTCTGTGGCATGAAGCCTCCGTTAATCAGTAATAGGAACAGGTACACCGTTAGCATCTAATCCCCACTTGGTCACTACTTTAGGTGCTGGCACCACTTCACCTGTCTTCTCGATACCCGTAGTCAGGGTATTCAATAGTGTAGCCGCATCTGAGTACTTAGTCTCAGGCAGTACACCTACCCCTTTGTATGTCTCGGACAACTTGATAAGACGGTTGGCCTTGGTAACCCACTTCTGATACGCAGCGCTACCGCTAGCTGCACTACCTGTCGCACCAGTACCCGTACCAATCAAACCACCACTACCAACACCCACATTACGCGGTGTCTGGCCCTGACCTACTGCTGTCTGAGTCTGACCTGAGTCGATGATGATACCGCCTTGCACTTCTAGCGTACCTAATGGCACATCACCCTGTGATTGTAGCTGTGCATACTCTTGAGCCAGCGTGGACTTGTACGAATCAACGAGGTTAATCAACTGACCATGTGTTTCCTTGGTCGATGAGATTGTACGTACCACACGTGGGTCATTAAACGCAGCAACAGTTACATCCTGCCCCGATGCCTTCAATACATCCACGAGGCGTACTGCCTCAGTCCCATCTACTTTCACTGGCTTACCATCAGGCCCGATTGTGTTACCTGTCTGCAATTCTTTGGTTGCAAACCATGCAGCAACACGTGCTTCATTGGCGTCCTTCGCAGGACGGATGCCTGAGATTACATCCAGTGCCCCTTCTGACTGTTCAAGTACCAAACCCAAACTCAATGCACTACTACCCTCACCGCCAGCGGCGAACACTGCTTGCAATGCACCCGGATTAGTACGGAATCGAGAGATTTGCCCCATGACTTCGGCTGCTGCCTCTTTGCCAAGTGATGCATAAATCTTACCGATGACCGGAGTCTTGAGAATATCACTCTCTGCCGTGGCAACAAGCAATTCATTCTGGTTTGTCACCATATTAACCAGTGAACCAGTGTCAGCCATGCCAAGTAAGCGTGCTTCTTCGTTATTCAGCGTGGTGATGTGAGCATTTACGATACTTGCATCCACTGAGCTAGGCATATTGGCCAACATACTGGCACGTTGCGCCCCAAACTGCTGTTGGATGAAGGCTTTCAGTTGCTCAGGTTCAGTAATACCCCCAGCTGCTACCTGTTCCCCAATAAATGCAGACACTTTAACGTAGGTTTGTGCTGTTGATGTGCGTACCTCGGAACCCAAGGTGTTCGCATCGTAGTTACCTTTCTGTTTCAGCAAGGCATAGCGGTCTTTATCCAATTGGAGCTTGACTGACTCAAGTTCTACCGTCTGCAAGTCCTCTGGTGAGATACCGAGGCGTGCTGCACGTACTGACAGGTCACGATATGCCTCTTCTTCTGGCGTTGTGGCCAACATCTGCTTGATGGTCTCTTGCATTGGGCTGAACCCAAGGAAGTCACGGCCTGCTTTCTCAAGTTCCTCAGCGAATAGGGGATTACGTGCCTTATTGGTGGCGATAATCTCGTTATAACGTTCGATGACAAACTCACGATTGAGTCTGCCTCCCTTCTCTGCTGCCTTGATACGGCGCATCTCATTCACTGCATTGCGGAAGTCAGGGTCTTGATGGGCCTCATTACCTAACAGGCTATCATCTACGGACGGCGTGTCCGATTGTGACAGCTGGTCAGTGAGCGATTGCAAGTCACCTTCCAGTTGGTTGGTGGCCATGGTCTCAGCAATCTGGCTACCGATGTTCACGGTCTGGCTGGCCAAGTTGACTACAGCACTGGCCTGTTGCAGTGATGCAGACTCAGCACCTAGCTCGGCACTCTGCACAGATAACGCCGCACTCTCGGTACGACGCTTAGCCTGAATGACACGTTGCTCATCTTGTTCTTCTGTGTTGGCAAAGGAGCTGCCCTCAGTTACCTGAGCAGCCCCAATCCTACGAACACTTTGTGGGTTTACGGAGAATGGGCCATTAGCCATGATTATTCCTCAACTTGTGGTTGGTCTAGTAACTTCGAAAACGGCTTAATGATTGGCATATCGCTGTTACCGAATGTGAATCCTGCATCAATGATAGCATCTTCACTGATTTTATCAGCTGCCGTCTGCTCAATGAACTTACGAATCTCACGTTCCTCAGTGCTACCTCTGTCCTCACCGAACAAACGTTCAGTCACACGCTGACGAACCTGTGCCTTAACATACTCAGGCATAGTCTCATCAAGCATCTGCATAGCAGCGGTGTACGCCTTCACCTTCTCACCATCTAACTTCTCAACAAAGATAGCACGGTGCATCAGGCTTACGCGGGTGTTCACCAACTCCTGAATCATTTCCTCTGTCTCACGGTTAGACCACTGCAACATGCGAGTACGTACTTCGTCCGAAGGCTGGAAGCCCATACCTGTACCGATTTCCGTCCAGTAATCGAAGTCACGACGCACAACTACATTGTGTCTGCGGTCAACAATCTTGTCTGTGTTGGCCATGAGCCACGCTTTGTACATGCTACGTCCGGTTGATGGGATACGGCCCAGAATAGAAGCAGCCATCTTCATGTCTGTCTCATCTAGCTCGTCCATTCCCGCACGGTCACCACCAAATAGAACTTGCAGTTCCTTCAATGCTTCCCATGTACGACCACCTAGTCCACCAGCGGCAGGGCCGAAGGCTTTAATGACCATAGGGTCTTCACTCGACATCAAGTCCTTAACCAACTGAGTCACACTGCCACCCAATGCGAAACGGTTTGAGATTTCTAAGTCACTACCGAACATCATGTTCACACTGGTGCCCACGAAACCTTGGTTGATAACCGATGCAGTGGTGTCATCCACTTCACGCAAGCCTGTCCAGCTAGCCACACCTGATACAGCCACGCTACCTAATGGGATACCAGCTGCGCCGAACAGTGCAACCTGTCCTGCTACGATACGAGCACGCTGCTGCGATGTGAACCCGCCACGTCCCTCACCTTTCAAAGCAAGTTCCAGTGTCTTCGCCGTCACCTGCATGAACTGCGTAGCCATGCCAGCAATCTGACGGATAGGGCCAGTACCGTAACCACCCTGCCAGTAAGCACGGTTGGCTGCGTTCAACTCAAGCATGTTCTTGTTGGTCTCAACCAGAATCTCTTGAAGCTCATCATCTGTAGGCTTGGTACGTCCAGTTACTTTCACCCAGTTCTCATATTCTTGAAGGAAAGAGAAACGACGGTTGAACAATTCACCTGCACGGTAGAACCAAAGCGACGCATTACCCGCATTACGCATGACGGATGAGGCTACACCTAAACCATTTGATGCAATGGCTGCTGTATCCACGTTATTGAACACTGACTCATACAAGCCTGTGCGTTTCCACGCGTCATGAGCATCGGTGAGACCTTCACTAAAGTCACCTTTACCCACCATCTTATACACCTTGCCTAATGCCGTGGTGTTACGGATGTTGTCGAGGGCATGGAACATGAAAGCACGCTCGAAGCTCTTCGGTGATGTCAGCGGAAACTTACTTGCAGCTACCAATGCAGCTGATGCCTGTGTGTATACCTGTGCTGGGTTAAGTGCGCCTAGCAGGTTGTGCATCACGGCACCCTTGATGGCTGTGATAGGGTTGGTGTTCTTCAACCACTGCAATGACTTGATACTCTCCTTGTCGCGCATACCAAATGGCACCTGACGGATACCGTTCAAGCCCCAATCATGTAATGACTGGATGGCCCCTTGGTACATGTTCTCTTCACGTGAAGGAATACCGTTCCACTCTTTAATCTGCTGACGCAGTTCATTGAGCATCTTACCCTTGGCTGTGGTAGTCGGTACGGCTGTGCCATCAAACCCTGTGAGTTTCAGGTTCGGATATTCACGACGTACTGTGTTAATCCAGCGCTTCTCAGCACCGACACGAACTTCATTGCGAGCAACGAATGTACCGAGGTGACCTACCTGACGTTGGAATGCTTCATACGGCGATGCACGCTCAAGGCGTTGACCGGATAAACCAAACAGCAACTCATCCTTCGAACGAGTACCATGGAACAAACCACCATGACTGCCCACTGCGTCTTCCAAACGCTCTGCTGTGGTCAGGTCTTCAAACTTACTCACTGCTGGGAAGATAAGCTCAGCATCTTCTAGCTTGGCCTGTGGATTCTCACGCATGAACTTGACTACCTGCTCATCACGGAAACGGTTGGCATCTTGGAAGCTATCGAACGCACGCAGTGCTTGGGTACGTGTGGATGTGGTAACCCCACGCTTGGTCATAGGCACAACTTGCTTTGCTACGAAGTTGGCACGGTTAATCTTAGGCACATACCCCGGCTTATAATGAAGCACCTGTTCTGGCAGGTCAGATACGCGGCTTGCTTTAACGCGAACATAGCTCACCATTTCACCACTAGCATCAAGGTCACCAGTACCTTTGCTGTTCCAGTCCTTACGGAGCCTTACTAATAACTCACCGTTATCATAAACGTCGTCGATATAACTATCAGTAATATCAATCACACGTTGTTGCGTGTCATCCCATACACCCCATCCCTGCTTATCCGCTAGGCTAGCGCGTGCTGCATTAGCGTCAGCTAGTGGCTTACCTACTGAGGTCGCACCGTTACGCACGTTGTATCCCGCATCAGTTGGCACCGAGGCAGTGAACATCTTCACCTGCTTCATACCACCAAGTTCCATCTCACGACGTAAGACATAGTTCTCAGTTTGGAATGCTGCATCAGAGTACATACGCATGCGGTAGTAGGCTTCCTGCTCTGCTGGTGCAGTCAGGCGGACAGTACCCTTACGAGTCTCGATACCTGCGGCCAGTTCAGTCGGTGTAAAAACACGGCCAGTAATCTGGGTTGATGGGTTAACGAACTCATCCCCTGCTTCCAGTACATCTTCAACACGACCACGTGCTTTCAGCCCGGTCACACCGGATACAGGTTCCGCAGCCCACACAAGCATCTCTGCTGCACGAGCATCGATAGCTGCTGCTAAGTCAGACGATTGGATTGAGCGCTTAACCTCAGCATTGAAGTCACCTGTGCTACCTGTCTTACTGAATGCAGCTGGGCTGAGAATCTTGGATGTCTGCTGTGCGATAGGGTCATTCACTGTTGCAGAGAACGTACCTGTCACGTCGTTAATCTTGAAAGTAACTTCGCCTGTGCGCAGAGCGCCGGGTGATGGGTCACCTGCTGCTGATAACTCATAGGAATAAGAGAAGCCTTCGTTATTCCTTTTAGTTAGCTTGAGGTTGGCCAGTTCCAAACCCTCAACCAAGTAATCCTCACCCACCTTATCCATCTGTTGAAGGAAGTTATCGACTACTGCTTGACGCTCAGTACCAGACAAGGCACCAATCTTCATGAACTCTGATTCAGTGGTAAGGCTACGAGCAAAGCCCTGTGCTCTTACTGCTGCATCATTCAGCTTGCGTGCTACGGCACCCGGCAACTGGTCATCGGAGATTACTTCCCGGAACCAATCGCCAGTCTCGATAGGCATAGCATCTAGTGCTGCTGTCAACTTGGTTGTGTTCATTGAGTTGGCGACGGCAGGGTCAGCCAGTGCTGTTACTGTGTGTGTTGCAGCTGCATTAACATCGCCAGCATTCGCAGCTACTTTGGCTGCTGTGTTCTCAGCACGTGCGGTATCAACTGCACCTTTGAGTACGACATTCACATTGGCTTTCTCTAATGCAGATAGCTTGGCCATCTTAGTCACGGCACCGATAGGCACTACATCAACGGCACCCAATGCAACATCCAATGCTTGCGCTTCACGTAGAGCACCTGCACCTTCTGGGTCTAGCAACTCTTGCAAGATACCTGATGCCTTCAACAAGTTACCATCCGACTCGATACCGAACAGGCTAGTCTTGGTAGCTTCGATAACAGCATCTTGCACCAATGGGTACAACATCTGCTTACGTGCAGCTGGGAGTGAGTGCCAGTTCATAACCACTTCTTCGAGGTTGGCTCCTGCTACTTGTGCAAGCTCAGGGTTCTTACCAATCTCAGTAGCTACATCTTGAATGTCCAATGCTTCACCGAATGGAACCATCAATCCCGCGAAGTCGAATGCATCATCCAGCCAGCCTTGTGAGTCAACGATTTCATTCAAGTCATTCATGGCACCAAGCAAGAATGCCTGTTGGTCACGCAGTTCAGGTACGCCATCAGGTGCGGCCTGTGTTGCGTATACCAGTTCATCGCTAAGCACACTTGCCTGACGCTCCATGAATAGGTTCTGGCCTGCAATGGTAGAGTCGAGTACATCATGCGCACTCTCTGGTGAGTTGTTAATCTCACGGTCAGCCCATTGGGTAAGCTCCTGCTGCTTCATGCGGTAGTAGTCATTGACCACCTGCTTACGGACTTCTTTACTATCCGGTTGCAGTGCATCGATTTCCATTGTCGCATTGTCAGTAGGCGCACCACGTACCATGGCTGCTTGGCCTGCATACAAACGAGAGATAGAATCCCCGCGCATACGCTGCGAAGAGATTGCATCACTGAAATCAAAGCCTGTCTCTACTTGTGCTTGAGGGTCTAACGACGCTTCAAACTCTTCTGGTGTGATAGCCATTAACGACCACCTCCTTGTGAGCGACCCGCACCACGGCGAGCATTAGTGTTACGGTTAGTGTCACGGAATGCTGGGTTACGGTTAGGAACACGACCGAATGCTGCATCATTAGGGCCGCTAGTCTGACGGCCATTCTCGAAGGTCTCACCTGCTGCGTTAACCGCAGTGTTAGCTAGGCTGAATCCCGGAAGTGTTGACACCTCAACGATGTTGTTCAGGATGTCTTGTTGACGAATCTGTGACTGTTGAAGCAAGTTAGTTGCTGCTGCTTCTGTACGGGCCTGACCAATCGCTGCACCTAAGTCAGATGCGATAGCTGACGCGGCACCTGTGAAGCCTGCCTCACGGCCTGCCACTACTTGCTCTGCTTGTAATGCACGAGCCTCATTGATACGTTCACGAATCTCACGACTCTCAATCACATCAGCACGTACACGAGATAGGCGGCGCTCACGTTCACGCTCCGCGAGTACTGCGGTACGACGGACAGCATTATCTAGCTTCTGTTGCTCAGCTGATACTTGGTCTTGCAATGCTGCCTGTTGGCCGAGGTCTGCTTGACGTTGCTGTAGTTTCGCATTCTCTTTAGCAATCTTACTTTGCTTGATTGCGGTGACACCACCGACAACGGCGGCACCTACGGCTACGACTGTGGTTACTGCTGCCATAAATATTCTCCTAAAGAATCTTAGTGAAAGTAACTTCTGCCGGGGTGTAACCCAGCGAAGATACGAACTCTTCACCACCACCTAAACCATGCATGACGCTAAGGGATAGACTGTGGATACCAGAAGACTTGCACAGCTGCTCGGCATGAGCAACCAAAGCTTGCATGACTCCCGCTCTGCGGTACTTCGGTGATACGTAAAAGCCATCAGCGATGGCAACGAAACTGTCCTTATCAATCATCGACGGGTTCGCAATGATGTTCAGATACCCGGCAAACTCACCGTTAACGAACGCGGCGAGCGGGACGAAACTACCATCAAGATAGAGCGCTTCATACGTATCGAAGTTAGGATTGTAATCAAGTTGGAATGTGCTGCTGCGCACCTCGGCTGCGTGGGCCAAGTGCTCATCAGTGAATAAAGTTAATACTTCATCTAATTCTAACTGTCTGATTTCAATAGCCATATTACTATCAGTCATATATTATTCCGTATTGTTATTTGACACCATCCATTTTATTCCGCATTCTTATCTTAGTGAGTGAGTGAATGAAGTATGAATGAACGAAACGAACGATGGATTCACTATCATCTCTCTAAACCCACCAAGGGTTTAAGAGAGTATTAATCATAAGGCACCTTGAGGGGTGCCTTTATTATATATAGGGATTGTGAAACTAACTTTCACTCTCTGCTTTCTTCGCTGGGGCTTTCTTCGCAGCTGTCACACCTTTCAGGTAACCATCAACAGCGCGTTGTGCTGTATCACCGCTTGTCCACATACCTACCAACTGCTTAGGCAGTGCCTTCTTAGTGTTACGCATCGCGATAATACGTTGACCGCCCGGCTGTGAAACTGCGCGGCGCACTAACCAAAACTCTGCACCAGTGCTGTCCTTTCCTAATAGTACATCTCTGCTATCTGCCATAATTTACTCTCTGACTGCCTTCATCTCGTTTGAACGTAGCTTCATCGCGACTCTGCGATACATACTGCCTACGTGCCTTGCGTTCTTCTCGTGGGTCTTCTACTTGGCGGAGCTTAACAAAGGCTTCCGCGATACACTCTTGCAACCATAACGTAAATAGTTTCTCCGGGATGGGAGCAATCCAAGTGGGTTGGTCGTTGCCAGTGTAATCGAGATAACCTGTCATGAGTATAACAGATTGTGCGCCGACCACACCTGTGGCATCACGTGAGCTATCATACGCGTCCACGAACACTTCATCATCATTCAGGATTGTCCAGAAGCGTGGGTCTTGGTTGGTCTTGGCCACCAGCACTACACCATTCACCGTCACTGTGTCTGAGTTAGGCTCAGTCGTCTTCAACTGCTGCATACGGTGCAGGTAATCCAGTGGGTCAAGGTACGTCAGTGTGCGGTATGAGTTGTCGATACATTTGTACCGGACAGTCTGCAAGGTACTCACGACATCCGGGATGTTCAGGCTGATGCTATGCGTACCATCGTTCAGTACACTTAGCTTATCCTTCAAGAACTCCCAGTCTTGACGAGTAACCAAGTCTTCCAGCTGTGCAAGCACGAGGGTCTGAATATCTTCTGACTCAACAGTCTCGCCCAGTGAATCGATTTCATCTGATGAGATGGCAGCGCCTACCTCTTTCACCATCTCCAATAATGTTTTCTTTGGCATGTTACCTCCGCGTCTCTACTTCTGTTTTCTCGATACCAGAAATGGTATGGCCAATCAGAACAAAGTCTTTGCCTGATGTGGATTCATAACGTACTGAGAGAGCGCGACCGCTCCCCCGTACACGTAGTTTAGTATCAACCGTATCGAATGGGTAGGCTAACTCATCACCACCTACATTGTTCAATCGAGCCGTGTTGTACTTGAATGCCTCCTGCGCTCGTGACTGCTTCTTGGAGTTGGGGTCATTGGCCCAGTCCCAGTTAACCGACATAAGCGCACTCATTCTCGTTGATGTCTGCATAGCTATCTCCTATGAAGGGTACACAACTGTAATCTTGTTGATTTCTTCTGGGCGTTTATTCAGGAACCATGAGTTCACATAGGGTGCCATAATCGCCACGTTCTTAGTCGATGGGTACAGGTAAGCAAACTCGATGTAGGACGTGTAGTCCACACCCTCAGCCGGGATACCGTTGGTGCCTCCGAGGTAGGCCCAGTCATAGAATGTATCGTCCGAAGGGCGGTTGTACTCAACAGCAAAGTTAGTACCGTCATCACGTACCGTAGCAAAGCCGACTGTCGGTACATCTACGACCGTCACGCTTACATCGATAGTGAGAGGGTCACCGCCAATGGTCGTAACTGGGTCACCACCGATAGTAGTCACTGCCTCTTGCACAGTGTCAGTCTCAGTCTGCTCAGCCTGCATAGGGAACAGGAGGCGTGGATAGAACCCGCCAACGTCTGACTGAATGCTGTACAAGTAGAAGCCTTGGATGTCCAGTGACAGCACCAGTACCTCAGTACAGTCTGCCTTGAATTTGCCTAGTGAGTTACCGATACCGGGGATAGTCCAGAACACAACGCGGGCATTCTCATCGTACAGCCCTTGAGCTAGGCCCAGTGCGCCGAGGTTAAACCCACGGTACACAGAATCGATAGTGGTCTCAGTGATGTTGGCTGATGTCAGGTTGCCTTGCTCATCATATGCCAGTGCCTTGATACCAGAACGTGACATGTACAGTAGGTTATCACCTGCCAGCACCACGCTACGCGGGCCAAGTACAGGCTCATCATCCACCTGAACGAAACGAAAGTTAGTTGCAGTGATACCAGTCAGCTGATTGTTACCACCCAGTAACCACACACCACGTTGAGCAAAGACAATAACACCCTGTCCAAACTCAACCAGCTTGAAGATGTCACCAGTACCAGAAGGTGCCATGGTGATACCATCAGTAGCAATCAGGTCGTTGACAATCTCAGCTGTTGGGTCAGCTGCTTGGTAACACTTCTCAAGCGAGCGCTCACCTACGGACTGACCGACGAAGGCCGAGTCATACAGGCGGGACATCATGATAATGTCTTGGCCGTCATAGCGCTTGGCTGCGTAGAACGCACGACCAGCATGTAAGCATACAGCTTGTAGTCGAGTGTCCACGGAGAACACCGGAGGTGGGGCACCCGAGATAATACCGGGGCCATTCTCAGAGTCCGACATCTCTGTTAGGCGTGGGCCTACGGCCAGCTTATGAAACTCAGTGGTGAACTTGCCGACAGGTGCCAGACCTTGACCGAAGTTAACTGACTGTACCTTGAACGGGTCGAACGCACCAATAGCATTCTCGCTCACAGCCTCTCTCAGCTTACAACCATTGAACAGGACAGATGATGAAGGGTATTCACCCAACACCGTCAGACAGTTCCGTACAGGGTCACCCTTCGTCGCATTAGTACCAACTGAATCCGTGGCAATGTAGGTAGTGTAGGGCCAACCACCGTTGCGTAGGTCGAATTCCTGCTCAGGCGTAATGGTAGCGCCATAGGTGAATGACTTGGCTTCTGGTGCCAATGCCTTCTCTACTCGAATGAACGGGGTTAGTTCTTCTGCAAACAGAACAGGGGTAGGGCCAGCTTGGTTGTTGTAAACCAGCGCGGCATTACACCACTTGTTCGTGACGATAAGGAACTGACGGTCTGCAATGAACTCACACTGCGCATCTGCTGCTGTCTGGAAGGGGCGTACCCATGGAGCCGTACCCAAGTCAACAGTGAGCTTCACAGTGGCCTCACTCAGAGGTAACGTGTTCTCCTTGATGATTACCTTGTCAGCAAATTGGAGCACGGCATAGTCAATGCCAGACTCACCCACATTCTTCCACAAGTAATAACCCACACTCGCATTATCACGAGCAAGTACATCCAGTGGGTAGACTTCATCTTCGATGTCGCCGCCCGGCTCGATGCACATACCACGACGGCGCATGACTGTACCATCTTGGAGGATGGTTACGTTGTCGAGGTCAACTGCTGCGTCCTGTGGGAACTCACCTTTATTAGCCTCAGTGACTAAGCCCCGCGTGGGGGCAAACCTATCTACTGAACCGCGATTAACACCCATACGACCTCCTAGTTGATTAGTGCTACTGCACTTTCAGCAACAAAGTTAGTAGTGTCACTCTCATTCGATACGAAGACTTCAACGTAGTCACCATTAACAAAGCGATGCTGCCAGATAATGAGTGCCGTATCTGCCTGACTGTTTGTCGGGAAGAAGGGAGCAATTGAGTTAGTAACTGCCACCCCGTTGATAGCGATACACGCAAGCATACTCTTCTGGCCACCTGCCGCCATCGTACCTGTCAGGCGTACCTGAATAGGCATGGTCGTATCAGTCTCTCCGATAAAGGTGAAGCGTCCGTCCGTCGTGACAGTGAACTGCGTAGTATCTGCGACTGTCCATGTAGCCAGTACCTCAGTAGGGGTAGAGATAATAGAGATGACTGTCTCAGTCACACCACCTGCGAAAGATGCCAGCGCATCAGGACGTGTATCACGGATAGGTGGGGAGTTGAGGAAGCGCCAGCGAACATCATCATCAGCAATACCATCGAGAATAGTACCGCCACCGAGGTCAGTGATAACACTGTTTGTTACACGGCCTAAGCCCCCTGCATTAATGTTGGCCGAACCTGCCGCACCTTTCAGGAAGGTAGAACCAGAGGTCACCAAGAATACTGAGCACTCAGAGATACCAACAGAGTTGAAAGTAGCTGTGCCTAAATCGATGAACGTGCCGCTTACTTGTACGGTAGAACCCAGACTCAGCTGTAGGAGATTCCAGTTACCTGTAAACTCCATACCTGTACCAGTAGAAGCACTGATGATTAGGGTTTCAACGAGCATCACTGAGTCACCAGTACTATTGAACGTACCAATGTTGGTGTCTTTACTGATGAACACATTACGCAAGCGAAGAAACTCACCTGATGAATCCGTATGGTCAAACACCTTGCCATTTTCAGCATTGATAGTGAGGTCTTCTACAGTCCAGCTAACGTCGGTAGACGTAATGAAGGTGCCTGTGTCTGCATAGACAAGGTTACCATTGTCACCATCGATACCTTTGATAGTTGTGAAGTCACCCATAACCAATCGGTTGTTGCCCATTAGAACTTGAGTACCGATGAAGTATTGGGTGTTAGATGCCAATGTGATTACATCAGCAACAGGTGCAGGGAAATCAGCAAGAGTGTTGATTACTACACGACGTGCAGGCAAGGTCTGTGCGCCCACTTCACTTGGTACAAGGAATCGTGCCTCACTCGTACCATCACCTTTTGAAGTGATTACCTTACCGATGTCAGCTGCACCTGCCGTCAGGGGTAACATGCCTTTTGGTTCATGCAGTTCTGCATCACCTAAGTCTTTATGAATTGCCATATATCCTCCGGGAATAAAAAAGGACGCCGAAGCGCCCCTTTAGTTTATAACGTCTGGCTATGATTAGCCATTCAGCGATTGAGCAACAACGTCATTCACTTCGTAATGAACTACGATAGTCGCCTTACCCGCAGTGTATGTGCCAGATGCAGTAACGTTAACGAACACGTCTTCTGCTAGTCCATCAAGTGAACCAACCTGAGCACCGTCACACTCGACATACTTACCAGCCACAAGAGCCGCAGTAAGGATAGCCGCATCGATGCCATCAGCATCTAGTGCAGTACCATCAGCTTTCTTGTAAGTACCGATGGTTACGTTAGTACCACCAACGAATGCCTCAGTTACTTTCACAGTCGCAGACTTGATGCGAGCACCAGCCGGGATAGCAGTGAACAACTCATCGTTAAAGATGTCAGTACCAACTTGCAGCTTGGTGATGTCAAGACCGATAACCTGTTTCCATTCGTCCTGAGCGATGTTGTATTCAGCCGCAGCCGTAGTCTCATCGAGACGGCGACCGTACTGAGTAGCTGCGCGAGTCAAGCCACCTGCTGTGCTACCTGTAGTGATTGAAATACGTGCCATAATCTTACTCCCCCTTAGAAGCTAACTTGGTCAGTGTCGGTAACAACGACAACAAGGTTCTCATCACGAGTCAGGCCGTTACCCCAACGTGCTGTAGTCTTGAACTTCAAGTCATCAGTATCGAAGTCGATGTCTGAGCTAGAAGTAGGTGACTCTTTCCATGCCACGGTAAATGGCAACTGCTTAGCGTTACCTGCGTTCATGAAGATGTTTGCAACACCTGCGGTGGTTGTCTTAGCACCAATGGTCTCATTCGCTTCTGGAAGCAAGTTAGACTCAAAGATGTCGATGCCGTATACGTTACGTACAAAGCGCATGTTCGGTGAGATACCAGTTTCGATGATACCTTCGAAGCGTGGGTTGTTCGATACGTTTGACAACTGGGTAGTTGTTTCAACCGCGAAACCTACTGACGGGTCAACGATACCAATCAAACCGTTACGGCTTACCTTAGCTTTCTTCATTGAATAACCAACCAATGAGAAGTCAGTGAGGGCCATAGTTTGGTTCGTGCCGTTACCTACAAAGCGGTGGTTCGCACCGTTGATTAGGTTAGCATCACCTTGACCGCCGAACTGCTGGTTACCCAAAGCTAACAGGTCAGTTTCATAACGCTCCATGATTGCAATCGCTTGCTCTGCTGGAAGCATAGAGCCTACGTTGTCAATCCACTTCGAGTCTTGGCGTAGCTTCTTGGAGATTTTGTTTGCGACGATGATTTCATCACGCAGAACGATTTGCACTTCACCAGTATCCAACGCATCGTAAATCGCTGGCGCACCTTCGGCACGGCTACGGGTGACAGGTACACCGACAGATGGCATAGTCAGAGCTTCACCATCAGGGAAGTCAACTGTGCGTGCGATGTTCATACCAAGCAACTGCTCGTGTAGGATTTCTTCTAGTTCGTCAGCCCATAGTTCCGAACGGATTAGAGCTTCTGTATTCGCCTTAACATTACCAGCCATGTGATAACCCCTTGCTTATGAATTGAATTTAGCTGCATCACGCGAGATAGCCGCGTTACATGCTTCGTAATACTGGCTGCGTGTCAGCTTACCAGCTTTGCGTAACTGTTGAAGGTGGGTCTTAGTACCCTCTTCTGCGGTCACGCCATCATGTGTTGCATTGCTTCGCACGTCTCCGGTCGGAGATACTGCGGAAGCTGATGGTGCTACATCTGATACACCGAAGGATTGCAGGACTAGCGCTGGCGATTGAGCCGCTAATGCTTCAAGGTCTACACCGAGTTCAGCTGCCTTTGCATCGAATACTTCTTTGGCCTTCGAGCCAAACTTTGATTGCAAGGTTTGTGATACTTTGTCGATGTTGCTTTGAGACGTTTGCTTCTGCTGTAAAGCTGCCAGTTGCTTCGCCACTTCATCACTTACGTTTGGTTGCTCGTTGCTCGCTGGGGCGGGGTCTTGCTCCTGAGCATTGTTGTTCGAATCACCATTCGATTGTGGGTTGCGCAATTCTTCAAGGACTTGCTCAATAGACTTCGAGGCTTCTGTCTTCACGCGGAGGTCACCGTTCTCGGTTTCCAACTTAGTGATGTGAGCCTGTGAATGTGAGTAGCCCTTAACCAGTTCTTCGACAGTGGCGTACTTCTTACCTTCGCCTACTAGCTCGTCGAGTGTTACATCTTTCGCTGGTTCTTGATTTGGTGCTGCGTTGTTTTGGTCAAACATCGGCATAAGGATATAACTCCAAGTTATTTGCTGTCAATTAGATATGACAAAAAGTTATTAAGAACTTCTCGTTTGGCTTGATATGCGATGAGTAGTTCACCGCGATTAGGCTTGTCAGCCAGTGATTCAAGACGAGATTTCTTCTCTATCAACTCAAGCTCTCGCTTGATGTATTCAGCTAGTAGACCACGATACGTGGCCCCTAGTCCGAAACTTCTGTTTACCTTTTCCTCGTCGATGTCCTCAGAGGTCAGGTAGGATTTAACCCAGTTATAGCTGAGCAGTTTCATCTGATACGTTCGCTCCTGTCAGTGTTGAAGCTGCGGTATTGTCATCTGCTTTCGCTGCTAAACGCTGCGACTCAGTGTCTTCTTGGATACCGATGTTCGGGAAGAACAATCCGTATTCGCCTAAGTCAGCTAAGGTCTCAACAGCTACAGCCAACTTCTTACGGCTGATGTGTGGATTGAGTAGGTTACCCATACCACTGTTCATGATGACGTTTAGGTTCTGCAATGCGTTAGCACGCTCAGCAAAAATTGTAGCACCTTTCGCTACGATGCGCCCACTACCTTGTAAATCTTCCGCAGTGATGTCCACGAAAGTCTCAACGCCTAACTCTGAATCAAGCACGCGTACTGTGTCACCCGCATCCAGATTCTCACGACCTTGGATTAGGAAATCCTCAAGCAATGGAGTCAGCATCTCACGTTCAAACTTCTTAACCTTACGGCGGAACAACTTGCTCTGACCTTGGTCAAGCAGCTGGACTTCAAACTTGGTCTTCTCACCCGGAGTACGCTGGCCGATTGCTTCCTTCGGAGCACCGGACAACTCTTCCATCAAGTCCATGGTAAAAGGAATCTGGGTTTCGAAACGTAGTACATCTGGTGGCGGAGTAAGGTAGGTTACACTACCACCTTCATCAACTTCATAACGCGCACCCGGCGCACCTTGTGTACCATGGAATCGAACATCACCAGTCTCTACCGTGGCAGGGTCAGCGAACTTATCGTAGATGTCAGCCTTCAAGTTCTCCAACTTATCCAGCTTGTATTGCAAACCTACAACCCGAGCAAGAGGGCCAATAGGCGCAAGACTATCGTCACGAAACTCCCACACACTAAGATGAAGATTCTTCCTTCCCAACCACGCGTCCATTGGTTCCTTGCGAGTAACAAACCTCCTATCCACAATAACAATTTCATGGTTCTCAAGAAGCTCATCTTTTTCAAAGTCATAGAAATCACCATAGAAGTGAAGGACTTCCACTGTACCTTGCTCAATGTAATTAAGCTGGTCACCGAATCCATTCTTCTGCAATGCCTCGAACTTACGACGACCGCCTTGGCCGTCAGTCAAGCCAGACTTGATAGCCATCCTGTCTTCACGCAAACGTTGAAAGTCACTTTCAGACATAATCGATTCACTCGATTCACCGATGTGTTTTCTCAATGAGCCGAGGGTATAGACAGCACGGACACACTTGCGTGCGTCTTCGAGAGAGGTAGCTGTGACATCCCAAAGGACATCGTTAGGGTCAACCCGGATAGCTTCCGCCCCGGTGTAGACGTTGTTAACCGTACCGCCAACAGTACGTTGCGAACGATTGACATGACGACTGAATGAACATGAGACACCGCTGACAACGTAGTCATCTACCAAGCGTTCAATGACTGACTCAGCATCAGACTCTTCAACCTTATTGCGCACGTAGTTCTCAACCACTGCACGACGTTCGATGTCTTGGTCAGATGCAGCCTTGGCCACATACTGAACCCAGTTGCTATTAGGGATGAGATGTTCCATGTAAGCAGTGACCAAGTTGTTTCGTAACTGGCTCAGCTTATTGATGGTGGTGCTGTTCTTGAACGGCAACTTAGAGTTAGTCGTAGTCTTGGTATCTGTCGCAGCAATGAAAGTCATTGTCTCTTCGCGCTCAGCTTCCCACTTAGAACGTGCGGTCTTCATACGTTCATAGTCAGCGGACAACTCATGGATGATGTTCTCATCTGTCGCTACCACTGGCTGCAATAAACTCTGTAGGGATTTAACGTTGGTACTCACTAGCATCGTCCTCCGAATCTGCTATGTCCTGCACCGTCGTAAAGACTGGCTCTCACATCTCTGGTACGTGAGTCGTCTTCTGGTGGAGGTGGTTTAAGTTTATCAAAGCTCACGCCAATGTGCAGAGTATCTTTGATGTCATCATGTGGAGGGCGGTCATTCTCAAGTTCTTCTTCGAGTAGTAACCAGTTACCGCCACGAGCGTGGTACATTCTACCTGACTCGTACAAAGGCTCAAGTGTCTGAGCAATACGTTCTTCTTTCGAGCCATCATGACTGCCGGGCTTGTACGACTTGAACCTGATAGGGGTAGCCTCTTGCTCCGCATATTCCTTGAGTGCTTCGATGATAACTGCCTGCGCAGCAACGGCCTCAGCTTTAACCCAACGGAATCCCCACTTGATGTACATGGCCTCAGTGTGCTTCCAGTACACAGAAGGTTTCTTCGTCTGGTATCTGTCGATGTCCAGTACGTAGATGTTCTTGTCGATGTCGATACCAAGGACAATGAAACAAGTCCAGTCACTCCCGGTACGTACAGAGTATGCGAAATCCTGACACCCCACGATAGTGAGTTGCTTCTTGCCGTAGTACCACTTGCCACGTTTCTTGACGATACGTTCTTGGTCGTAGTACAGGAACATTGACTTATCGATACCGCCATCGTTGATAGCATTCGGGTCGTTGTAGTACTGACAGAAGAAGTTACGCATGTCTTTGGAGTACTTGGCTTTCTTACGGGCAAGCTGACGCAAGTCAAAGCCGAACATCTTACCATCACTGGCACGTGCTTGACGTGGCCAAAGGAATGAGCCGTTAGTCTCGACCTGACGTTCGTGAATCGAATACACCTTACGTGTACCAATCAGCTGGTCGTTGTCATCGTACTCTTCCTCTTCCATGTCAATCATATCTTGGTAATGGTCTTTCGGGTGATAGCGTGTACCCACCGCCCATTCCATACCATCAGTGGTCAGGATGGATGACATGTGCCCGGCCTTGGCTGATACCTTGGCTCGCGCTGTTTCCGTCATGGAGTTCTTATCCACCACAACATCATCTTTCACCAAGACGTTACAGTGAGCACCGATGACGTTCGAGTCGATACCCGCAGCAACCATGGTAGGGTCACGCGGTCTTTCTTCCTTACGAATGGGATGGTCAACAGTGAAGGCGGTAGCAGACCACTGCTCACGTTTCTTCTCCTGCTTATGAATCATGTCAGGGCTGAGCATCTGGAACTCGTCTGACTCAATCAGCTGCTTAACGTCGAACAGCTGTAGGATGGCCAGTGATTCCGTAGCGCACATGTACATGATTTGAATGGCGGGGTTACGGTAGATTTTCCACGCACAGCGAACAGCAATGCAGTGGGACTTCTGGTGGTCACGAGGCATGAGGGCAAGGTCATTGTCGATACCTTCCATCTCATTCAGTTGCCACCAATTGAATAGTTCTTCATGGCATGGGCCATAGACCCGGTGAGGTTCTACGGTCTGTGCGAATACCCAAAGGGAGTCATGACATGCCTGACGAAGTTCATCAAGTGCTAACTCTTCTGGATTACTTGTGGTCTCGGTCATATAGTTTTTCCATCAGCTTTCTGGTACGGCGTGACTCTTCGGCCAAGTTATCTAGTCCGATAACAATGGGTGCCGTAAACAACTGCACATATTCTTTCATCTCGGCTGAGGTGACAGCCTCATCTTTGAGTTCATCAAGACGCTCATCGAGTTCACTTACTGCTACTACCATACGTTGCTCCAACTCTTCACGAGCCACACGCTGAGCTTGAGTGTACTTCCAGACACCACCGATGATGGTGACCAATACGCCTAAGCCTGCGAAGGCTGCTTCAATCACTTCTACTTGCATTGTTATTCCTCGCTCGCTGCAAACTTTGTTCCAGCCATGTGGCATCAACCGCTGGCTTGGTTTCTTCTTTTGTAGCTTGCTCCGCATCAGGTAGGTCATCCTCGACTTCAATGGGGTCGGGATAGGTCGGCTTATTCTGGTCAAGGTATTTGGCTGCTGCCAAGTTCCCTTGCTGTGCCAACTCTATAATCTTTGAGCGCCCCATGTGCGCTTCACGTTCAGCTTTCTGCTTACGCCATTTGCCTAGATGTTTTTGAAACCATTTGCATTGGGCCAACTTAATCCAATGGTCATAGTCACCTAGTAGAACTAACCCGGCTTCATATTCACTCGAACATTGAAAGTAAATTTGAGCCATCGATAATGTATCATCATGGTCGCGCATGGACAAATTATACACCGGGTGAAACCCTTTCTGAGCAGCACGACAAGCGTGTCGATGTTCCCAGAATAATGCCTGTGTACCCCGATGAAGTTTCTCCGGTACGTTCCTTAGACCTGAAAAAGCCCGCGATAAGCGAGCCTTCTTTTCCTCTGCTGTCAGCAACATAGTAACTCCTGTAATTAGAATACTCGTCCCTGAGTATAGCTTACAGTGAGTTTAATGTCTGCTTGAGTTCATCCACGTCTACTGCATCGTCGATGAGCAGCTGAGCAGCTTGGTCAGTCTCACGGATTACTTGACGTTGATTCTCTGCTTCAACAGCTTCACCGGGAATGGTTGCCTTGATGTCCAAGGGGGCAAACTTCTCATTACGCTTCGCACGACGCACGTCATGTGCCAGTGCTTTAGCCTTTTGCAAATCTACTTTAATCATGATTTCACCTTTTGAATTTTCACTGTGGTAAAAGTTTCTACTTCTCCAAAACCAGCTAGTGTGGATACACCCAAGCCATTGGAGGCGGCGGTAGTCTCTACCTGATACTCGACACGAAAATCCTTAGCACTAGCCAGAGTCAGGTATGTAACACCAGATGAGATACCCGCCACTGAACTTCCGCTAGAGCAGAAGATACATGTACCTGTGGCAGCTACCGCTGCATCAGTCACGTTGTACAAGCGTGTCGCGGCACGATTGGTTACAAAGAATGGTGCATCCCATTCAATCTTGTAAGTACCTGCCTGTAGCGTAAACTCATTTGATGCAAGACTGGCAAGACTTTGAGGGTCATGCCGAATTGTATTCAAGGTACGAGTGAGCCAAGAACCTGACGTGGCAGTGCCGCTAAGTGCGGCGTTAGCCTTCTCGTCTACGATAATAGCAATCGCTGTGGCGAGGTCAGTACTCCAATCGCTATCACCTTTAATCTCTGTGGCCATAGGTTATGCCTCAAATGTTGTGGTAGGTGGAAGCTCAAACTTATTGCTGACGTTACCTACGCCATGCGTTAGCTCGGCAGGGTCGATAGTCCAAGCTGCACGGAACGTGCGGTCAGTTGGAATCTCTGACACATCCACTACCTTGAAGGGGCAATCGGTTGGTACGTCTTTCTTTGCCAGCACTAGGATGTCACCGCCTGCTGCTTTCAGTCCTTCGTCAGTTGGGTAGATAACACCTACACCACCCTGACCATTATCAAAAATAATTACCTTGCTCATGTTGTCTCCTTAATCTTCGTTGAATACCATCAGTGAATGGTAGTTAGTAGGGTCTGCTGCTGCTCCATTCTGGAAGTGCTGCGAATGAATCTGCGATGCTGTACTTGATGTACGAACAATCTGAGTAAAGCACGCACCTACTACTCCACTGAATTGTGCAGAAGTAATAGCACACCAGTCATTATCAGCCATAGGAGCAGTGAGGTTAATCGCTGTATGCCCTAAACCTACATCGGTTAGTGAACTGACATTGTAACTAGACAGCACAGTAGGAACACCTGCAATGTAGTTCCATCCTGCATAGGCTTTCACAAAGCGTGGCTCTAGTCCCGGAATACTCACCTCAGTTGTAGTCGTATCATCGTTGGCACGAATCTGGTCAACGTTCAGTTTGGTTTGTGATAATGCTGACATTATTAAATCCCCAAATCAAAGATTTGAACTGCGGTGTATGTCGGGTCTTGTAGAGCACCCGCGCCTGTATAGCAGTCAGCACCGACAGCCGTAGTAGTCCTAAGAAAACCTGCCGTAACCCACAGCCCCGCAACACCCTCGTTAACAGCGCACGCTGTTACACACATTGAGTTGATGTCAGCGACGGCATTGGTCAGGTTGACAGTGAATGCACCTACGCCCCTATCAGTGATACTAGATACGTTGTGGCTGTAGTGAAGGGTGACAGGGTTACCATCCCATGTTGCCCCGGCAAACAAAGTCTTGTTGCGAAGGTTGAGCGGTAAGCCCGCCCCAGAATTATCCTGTAGGGTATCGCATTGCAACACCGTATCTGATAAAGAACTCATACTACCACCACCCTAGCGCCTGCGCTTACTGTTAGTACCTTAGTTGCTGCTACGCTAAACGTACCAGTGATTGCCGTCATGTTCGCCGGGACAGTGTAACTTTCCGCGACCGTCTGGCCGACTAGCAGGAATACTCCTGCGTCATCGCCGCTAACGGCTGCCGTGTTAGAGACTTCCCATTGTGAGTTGGCCACACTCCAACGCAAGATAGGCTTCTCAGCCGAAGGTGCAGTTGTCGTAGTGTCAACATCAGTGAGGTCACCCAAGGCTTTGTCAGTCGTTACGGTGTGAAAGCCGATGGCCCCTGCTCCGTTCTTACCGTAGAACTGGTTGTTACTCGCAGCATCGACACCCTCAACACCTAACGCACGATTGGATGGAATCCATTTACTTGTACCGCTATCCCAACGCAAGTGGAACTTATCCGTAGGTGATGGAGCATTGACATCTTCACTGTCGTTCAGCGCAGCAATGGAGCGATTGACTGGCTCCCATAACTGCGTACTGTTATTCCACCGCAACACTTGCTTGTCTGTTGCCGGGGTTGGTGAAACGTTCCCGACATCTCCAAGCGAAGCGATGGTTGAGGTTTGCCCCGGCATGTTGGCCGGAGACTTACCTGAGATAAAACTCTCATCGATTGGCATTAAAATCCGCTCCCGCGTGGTCTATGTTTGATTTCTTCCCAAGTGCTTAGTGAGTCTTTACCACCACACTTGAAGATACCTTGTGGGTCTACCGTGACTGGACGGATGACTTTGCGTACCGCAGTCTCGTTACAATGTGAACATGGGCATGCTTCCACGTCCGTGTCTTCTGGAACTGTCGTGCGCCAGCACTTGTGGCATAGGTGGTAGTGGTAGTCGCCTAGTCTGTCATTATGCATTTCCGTCTCCATCATTGTGTAGGACGATTAGTTTAACTGTACCTGTCCCTGCGGTTACCTTCGCTCGTAGCGAGTGTACCGGGAATACCAACGTAGTGTCCGTGGATACTGTCTGGGCAGTGAGGCCGTTGAGCACGATGTAATCGACACCGTTGATTGAATACTCAATCTCATAGGTAGGTGTGCCTGATGTCACGATGACATGGATGAGGCACTTAAAGTTCTCTGGCTTGCGGGCAATCTTGATGAGCGGACTCGGGGTCGCAGCATCAGTCGCAATGTGTTCTTGAGTCTTATAAGACATGGTTGTTCTCCTGTTAATTAACAAGAGTAAGTCTAGCTCATGGGGGAGGAAAGGAAAAGCCCCGAAGGGCTGAGGTACTACTTCTTGCGGATGGCAAACTGTGGAAGGAATAATGCCGCGATGAACATCACCAGACCGAATAGCCCGGCTTGCCAAAAGGCAACGCCAGTGTTCAACGTTACGTTTTCCGCACCAGCCACATTCGTTTCTTGACCAGTGGTATTGGTAGTGAGGTCACCCTGTACCTCGACATCTTCCACCTTCGTATTACCGGACTTGCTGACAGCTTGGTCTTTGTCGCCAACGACAATCTCAGTATCAACCGATAACCCGGAATCATCTTTGATGCCAACTGCTCCAAGTGCAACGTCACTTGCGATACCCGTTAACCCGGAACACCCGGACATAATGAGTACCGCACATAACATTAAAGTTACTTTCATGATTCATGAACTCCTAAAAAGAAACCCCACCCAAAGCGGGCAGGGCTATGCTACGTCTCAACATAATAACTGACAGAGACTACATAAAGAATAGCACATAATGTTCGATAGGTTATTCCTATCATACCGGAATTATTAATAGGAACTAACATGCTTGACAGGTCAATGAATGTGAACGACACTTTCTTTAGTGAGAGAGCGATGAGGTTCAGGTGATAGCGAACGAACGATGACATCACTACTAATGGTCAGCCCCTAAAGGGTCTGGCCTTTTTAGTACCTATTGATTCACCCCTAAGTCCCCTCAAGGGGATTGCAAGGGGATAGGGATAATGTCCTGATACATGGAAAGGGATAATGTCTTGACTATACCCTCGGAATGATAACCCCCTTATTGCATTAGAATAGTGAACCCCCCTACTTAGATATTGTTGAGTTGCCTTTCCCACGTAGTGGGGAAAACCAAACCCCCCTTGTACCCCTAGCCATTTAGACGGCTAAACGTCCATAATGTCATTTACACTGTAAACCATGCATAGGCCATCACATGCACAGTCATTCACTCAGTGTTAGGTCTACTTGTGGTGCCTCACTCCTTACCCTTGTCGTTATCCCCCCAATTATCCCCCCAATCAACTCTAAAACTCTGACACTCATAGTCATTATCATTAGAGCTTATTATTATTTTTAAACTCACTCTCCTTCACCGTTCGTTGTCCCTACTACCTGCATAGTCTGACTATATGGCCAACTGCATAGTGCTATGACATGCATAAGTTACTTTCAATGCATTCAAGCAATCATAGTTATTACCTATTAATACCGCGCTTGTTATCGTCTACGCCTATCACACCACGGACAATGGTTTTATTCATATTCATTCAACTGGTCGGAGCAGTTCTACAGGCCACGTGTTCACTGGTCTACAGCGTTTCAAGTTACTTTCAGCCCACTGGTCAGACCACATAAATGCACTCAGTTGCTATTATTAAATTGTTCCATCGAAACACAGAAACACCGCTCTTTAACAACGTGCTGCACCATCCACCGCAACGGCGGGGCGCTAGATACAATTTGTATCAGTGATGCGTTCTACCACTTGCACGGGATGTTGCAAACGCACTACATAAAGCCCACGTAACGCCATTACCTATAGGGTATGGGTTACAAACATTTGACTGGTAAAGTCTTGAAGAATGGATAGGCGGGAACTCTTCCTTAGTAACTGGGAACTGTCGAGATGACAGATTGACGGTGAAGACGAAGACGGCGACCAAACATCAATCCAAGTACAGCAAAGGGTAAACCTAAACACCATCATGTTAGGTTGATTGCACTGGGCTTAACAGCGGTGCATCTTACGATGGAATAACTCAAGCGTTTATGAAAGGTAAGCGCTTTATGATATTTCATTGACTACATACAGAGGTAACACCTATGAAAACTTTAACCACTGCACAACTCAAAACCAAACTAACATCTATTGCTAACTCACACAGTGAAGAGGCATTGAGCAACGTACTTGCGCATTGTATTCACAACGGCCTTGTTCATCATAACATCATGCCAGAACACATGAAGCTGGTTCGAGAGTCAGAGGTAACAGGCAAGTTTAAAGCAGCACTTGCTAAGTACATGCCAATGACTTGGAACAAAGAAAAGGGCGCATACCAATTCAGCAATAAGAAAGCTGAAACGTTACGCCTTCAACTGGGCTTAGAATTCCGCAACTCTACAGTTGAAGATGTGTTATTGGTACTGCCTAACATCTTTGCCAAGAAAGAACGCAAGGTTAATGAATTTAGTATCGACACCTACACGACGGCCATGGCTACCAAGCTAGCTAAAGAAGGCGTAGCAGATGCAGAGCTTATCGCACAGTTGGTTAACATGCTGGCTAAAGACTCGGGCGGTATCAGTGCGGCGGTTAAGGCTGTCGTCAATGCGCAAGTAAGTGAAGAGGTACAGGCGGAGGCCGTATGATTTGGTTTCTTGGCTACCTAGCATGGATTGCACTACTAGGCGGCGTGATGCTGTACGTGGTGTGTAAGACAGACAAGTAGACATAACAATAGGTACTCATGCAGTGCCTATGATTATGTTTAACTGACAGAGATTAAGCGCATGAAAGTATTGACTTACTTGTCACGCCTTATCGATGACGTTGAGCGTGGTACTGTTTCAATCTGGTACTGCGAACAGCGTATCATTGAGGCATACCAAACAGAGACACGCCCTCATGTACAGCATGAGATAGAAGAACTTGCCCGTACCTTGGAGGTACTATCATGAAAACCTACACGTTGAATGACGCACTCACTACACTGCTACTGAATAAGCAGACCCTCGTTAGCTGTGCCACACGTGGTAACGGTTACCCCACGGTATACGTAAGAGGTGAATGCATCCAGCTTAACTTGCATGTTGGTATTTGCGATGGCGTACAGCGCATAGTCAAGGCCGTGTTAGGTGAAGAGCACATGCACACCTACATGAACCAGCTACATGATACGTTGGTTGAGATGTTCGGTGATGTGGACTGTACCACGCCAGTGGAACACCCGACCTTGGATAACTTCGATGCATTCTTTGACTTAGAATGTGCTGAATTTTGGGATGATACCAAGCATGAGTACGCGGCTAATCGCTGGGCATTACTCGACCGTCTCATTGCAAACACTGTACATCTGTGAGAGGTAACGGCGCATGATTAGTAGACATAGCAATACAACTCTTCCATGTGGTGCAGTGTGTGTCCCCTTGTGGGGTGACACTGACCATTCAGCTAACGGTGATACATTTATGGGCTGGCGTATAGATGTCGAGGGTGAAGTCTACCCACAGGATGTACTTGCTGAGTTCCACGCAGCACAGAGAGGTAACGGTGATGCGACAGATTGAACAGCAACTCACACAAGCCTTGCACATGGTCAAGGTAATGGCCTCACAGTGCAAAGAGTACGCACCGGATAACGAGTACGCCATAGCAAGCAACGGAGATACACTCTGGATTGAGGGGTGTATTACTTGGGCTGAATCAATAGAAGGTAAACCCGATGACAAGTAAAGTAGTGGTGTCCATTACAGTGGGCACGCAAGAGGTACTGGATTCTTATGGTGACATGTACCTAGATAGCATCACTAACAGTGCTGTCTTGGAGATGACCGATACATGGGGCGGTGTCAGTTTAGTGTGTGTTCACGGCGGATACATGCATGATGACGGCACGTTCGTAGAAGAAAAAAGCTATCGCTTTGAAGTGATGGTTGATGGTACTGAAAGTAACTTGCAGACATTGCGTAGCTATGCCGCAGAGTTAGCCGATGTCTTTGAGCAGGTGTGTGTCTTGTATACTGAGCAGGTATTACAAGTCGGTGTATTAATTAACAGGGAGTAACTACCATGCCTCGTTATATCGTGTGGAATCCTGAGAAGGTAGCGAATAATTGCTCATTACCTCAGCCTGAAACGTACTTGCAATTACTACAGTGTGAGGCTGAGATGAATGGCGTGTGTTCAACTGAGGTGCAGTCGTCGGACATTGAGTCCGTTGTACTGGCCTTTGAGAATGAAGCTGATGTAACACTGCGTTATCATATTGCAGGTGTCATCGTAGTGTATCGTGATGAATACGTGGGTGTCTTTGCAGCCATGATAGACGGTGCTGTAGAGATACACCCTATCCCTCAGAACCTCAGTGAAGACAAGCGCGAGCTTTATATCGCAGCGTTTGAGGCAGGCTTACGCACTGCTGGTATGAAAGAGTGCGGTGACGTTCTGCGCTACAAGATGGAGACTTTCCATTGATTAAGTCAGGGTTCTTTCTATTGTTCTTCACATGTGGGTTAGCATTAGCTGGCCTGTTCGTCGGTACTGTAGGTGTAACCGTCGCATTAGGTGTGACGTTATCCTTTGGCCTGACATATCCCGAGATAGCAGAGGTAACTGCTGCTGTCATTCCATTCACAGCTATAGGTTTGCCTGTACTGTTCCCCGTGCTAGGCATCTACGCACTCAAACATTGAGGTAACACTCATGCATCAAGTATTTATTCAAGACCCAGCTACACCGTGCAACCCCACTAAGCAGAACATCGAGGCAGCAATCGTGTACGTGAGTACTAGCGCAATGCCTTGGAATATGCATGGTGTGAGCAGCACCGATGATATGAAAGCGGATGCTAACTTCATCCTATCTTTCTGTCGTGAGGTAGGTGAAGCCATCGCTTGTGTGCCTAATGGTAACTTCGAATGTGATGCGGCACGACAGGGGATGTCAACTCGCGGCATACTGGCTGAGTTTGGTAATGCCCTCGACACACATCTACGCATTGCGGGTAACCTATGTGGCATTACGTATGAGGTGTTTGCTACTGCCTTATGGGATAGCTACATCGACAACTGGCACAAGCCTGCTAGTCACTACATCCTGACTGCAACGAAGGCACTACAAGCGCACACGCAACAAGGTAATGTGTCTGTTGCGGGAGGTGCAAGCCCGATGCCGACAAGCAGGACACACACGTCAGTGCCTACATTTAGTGCGCAGTATGGGGCACAGCCTGCACCATCTACCAGTCACAAGTCCACGCCTGCTGGCTCGGGACGTGACACCAACGCTGAGGTACTAGCCTTAGCAATCGAAGGGGTGAACAAGACAGCGCCCGAGTTTAGTCAGACCGCTGCTGTTAAGAACCTCAACAAAATCATTGACCTATTAGAAGGAAAGTAACCATGCGTAAGCTAACTCTTTGGGGTTTACCCTGCACTGGTATCATCATGATTCACCTGTCTGACCATGATAACCTCGTCGGTCTCATCTCTGCCCATGACTACAACAACATGGTCAATGCAGAAGCAGAGACGGAGAAGATGGCAGGTATGTTAACGTCATTGTATGTGAGCCAAGAGGCTGCATGTGAACTGCTGTGCGTAGGCATCCCGTATACGGCTGAGTGCATCATTGAACTGCCCATCCATGATGAACTGTATGAACATGCGCAGCGTGTAGGTCTGCGTGCTTATGCTGACGTGGCTAAGGAGAAGGGTCATGACGTGCATTAATTGTGACGATGGTATCTGTACCAACAACTGCCAGTCAGGACAGGCTGAGATAGAAGCACAGTTGCTAGAAGCCCTGCGCAAAATGAAGCAGGTGAATGGAGTCAATCATGTGAGTGGGTGTGCTCTGGTGGCAGCGCAATGCCGTATCTTGGACGCACTCAAGGCTAATGGAACGCCTGCTAAGGGGGATGTATGACGCACGGTGTAGCTAGTACTAAAGGACACCTCGCATCTAATGGCGGGTTACGTGCTCACTCAGTGGATGATGTGTTCCCTTGGATTGTAATGCAGAAGGGTGACCGTATCGGTGTGCTCACTCCGAGTGGGTGGTTCCGTGGCACTGCTACTAACACATGGAAAGCAGCGGGTGCGCTGGCACGTGTGCTTAACCAAGATAACATCAAGTCGCCTGACACTGACGTGACGACACGACATCAGCGTGGGCATACATACTGGGAGTACATCGGGAGCAAGTAGCATGGCCAAGGACAGCAAACCACTGGCGTATAAAGACCAGTTCACTCCGTGGTTACCTAACTATTACATCGGTATTAACGGTATCCCGCACTACCCAATCGTATCAACTGCACTGACAGAGAAAGATAAAGCAGTGGTGAAACATATCACCGCTACACTACGTATCCTATCCCGAGGGGAATCGCTATGAACTTGAACAAAAATTCTGCAATCAACCTGCTTCTTACCTTCATTCGCCAGAACGTAGACGCTAACGCGTCACTGTCTATGAAGACTAAGCAACCTGTCATCCACTACGCGGTGCCTAATGGCAAGACACATGCGGTAATCAAGGGACTGGAAATCCCGCACGTTGATTTCAAGAAGATGGATTCAGTCGAAGCACTGCGTATCTGTGCTGACATGGGCTGGACTAACGATGATATACGTACCCAACAAGCGGGTGAGCCTATCAACCGTAAGTGGGAGCGCTAAGCATGGAACTACAAACCATATTCAA
>UEXN01000628.1_pt1 | contig 32889 bp, 25 predicted proteins | sample 1796711 | NCBI WGS metagenome assembly UEXN01 (sample SAMEA4772470, study PRJEB27181) | metagenome | reverse complement strand
CAAAAGAAGCTGTGCCAGTAGCTGACAGGGAGGAAGCATTTATGTATAGTCCATTAAAAACAGGATACGCTGAAGGTGGAGAGGTAGACGCTTTTGATACAGCTGGTTCTATGTTACAACCAGAAGTTCCATTAAACTTTGAAGATGACATACCAGAAGGCATGCATGAAATGCCAGATGGTAGTTTAATGGCTGATGCAGACATGGAAGAAGATACTGGTTTAAGTCCAGAGCAAGAACAAGTTTTAGCAGAAGCTATGTCTGACTATCCTGAACTGGAAGACATATTAGATACTCTAGGCAGCACAATGGGAACAGGTGAATTTACTGGGTCAGGTGAAGTAGAAGGACCGGGTACAGAAACAAGCGACTCAATACCAGCTCAGTTATCTGATGGTGAGTTTGTTATAACAGCCAAAGCTGTAAAGCAATTAGGTGTAGACAAACTTAGAAAGATGATGGCTAAAGCTGAAGCAGACTATGACGAAGGCGAGGCTAAACAAGAGTATCAACAAATGGGTGATGAAGGTTTTAAGTCTGGTGGTTATTCTTTAATGAAAAAACCTAAGTATGGTTCATATGCTCAAGGCGGAAAAGTAAGAGATAGAAAATTAGGTTATGGAGGTTCTCGTTTTACCGCGGCAGAGATTAAAGAAATGAGTAAAACTTTTGGTCAAGGTTTTATGAAACTAGTAAAAAGAGACGGCAAAGGATATTACACAGTTAAAGGTTTTGGTCACGGCGGTGCAGTAGATGACCACATGTATAGAAACCAAGCTAAAGAAACTTTAGGACAAAGAGCTAAAGGCTTGGGTCAAAAAGCTTTAGACATAATGGAAAAAGTTTTAGGTCCAACAGTAGATAAAGCAATTGATTCTTTTAATACACCTTCAATCTCACCAGACCCGAACACAGATTATGAAGGCATTGCAAGAATGAAAGCAGAAGAAGAGTTTACAAATAGAAATCGTGCAGAGCAATTAGCTCAAATGGAAGCAGATTCTATTTTAGATAGAAAAGGAAAAATGAATTAACTAACTAACTACAAAACACCGAGACGTATTTTCGCGAAATACAATTCGACTTTGTAGTGACAACCCCAGAGCTACCTTAATTGCACTCTGGATTTTTACAACCCCGAAAGCTACCCAGCATTGTGCTGGCACTTAATGGAGGTCAAGATGGCAAAAGCAGAAGAAAAGCAAGAAGAAGTACAAGCAACACCAAATCCTTATAACAAAAATAAGAAGTGGGATAACAGCAATCCAAAATCCGATACAGGGTTTCAGAGCGCTGATGACTCATTGGCATATGTAGCAGACAAGAAAGAAGCAGTTATCTCAAGTGGCGCGCCTATATTAGAGAAAGAAGAGGAAGCCAAGATAATTGAAGAAGCTACAAGTGACGATTCTTTACCAGATGAGAAGACTGAGAAATATAAAAAGGTCGACTTTAAAAAGCGTTATGATGATTTAAAGAAGCACTATGATAGAAAATTAGGCGATTGGAAATCTAAAGAGCAATCCTTAAAAGCGGAAATGCTCGCTGGACGTACAACCTATGTAGCTCCTAAAACCCCAGAAGAACTGGCTACTTTTAAAGAGGACTATCCTGACGTGTTCGATGTAGTAGAAACAGTAGCTCATATGAGAGCAGAGGAACAACTAGCAACTTTAAAGGAGCAAGTTTCTCAGCTGTCAGAAAAAGAGTCAATGAGCAATAGACGAGCGGCTGAACAAGAGTTATTAAATGTTCATCCGGACTTTAGAGAAATCAGAGATTCAGAAGATTTTCATGATTGGGCTAGAGTACAACCTGAAGCAATCCAAGATTGGATTTATAAAAACACAGGTGATGCGTCTCTTGCAGGACGAGCTATTGAACTATACAAACTCGATGCTGGTATAACTAATAAACCTACTGAAGCCAAGCCAAAAACAAAGAGTCCAGAAGTTGACTCTAGAGGAAGCGCTGCTGATGCAGTGTCGGTTAAAGCTAAAACGCAAGACCCAACTCCTCAAGAGAAAACATGGACTACCTCAGAGATTGCTAATCTTTCTATAGACCAATATGAGAAGTTTCAACCTCAGATTGATGAAGCTTTTAAAGAAGGTCGAATAGTAAATGGTTAGCTTTATTAAGTAAACCAATAAAGGTTTTCACGCATTAACAAAATAATGTTTGTTAATCTTTTAAAAACAGGAGAAAGTTATGGGCTTCGAAGCAGGCACTACTAACTATAATCCGGCAACATCGGGGCAAACAAACTCGTTCTGGTTACCGGAAGTTTTTTCAAAGAAGGTACAAGTTGCCTTCCGTAAATCGGCAGTAGCTGAAGCTATCTGTAACACAGACTACATGGGCGAGATTGCACAGTTTGGTGATACAGTGAACATCATCAAAGAGCCGACCATCACAGTAACTGACTATACTCGTGCGACAACTTCACTATCGTCTACGGTTCTAACAGACCAAGAACTAGTGCTACAAGTTGACCAAGCGAAATATTTCCAGTTCAAGGTGGATGATTTAGAGAAGCGTTTCTCTCATGTAAACTGGCAACAGGTTGCATCTGATAACGCTGCATATCAATTGAAAGACGCATTTGACGTAAATGTTATTACTGCTGCTGTTGCAGGCATTGGTTCTAACGCATACGGAACAGTTGCTGCTCCAATTGATACTGGTCACGCAACAGGTGAAGTAGACCCACTAGACGTGTTAGCACGTTTGGCTCGTTTACTAGATGACGCAAATGTTCCAGAAGAGAACAGATGGGTTGTTGCAAAGCCAGAGTTTTACGAAGAACTAGCGAAGACAAGTTCTAAGCTATTATCAGTTGACTACAACCAAGGAAATGGTGGTCTACGCAACGGACTAGTTGCATCAGGTGAGCTTCGCGGCTTTAAGATGTACAAGTCTAGCAACGTACCAACACCTTCTGGTTCAGGTAACCCTACTCACCAGATTCTAGCTGGACATATGTCAGCTGTATCTTGTGCGCAGTCGCTATCTACAGTTGAGTCAATTCGTGATAACGATTCTTTCAAAGATATTGTTCGTGGGCTATTAGTTTGGGGTCGTAAAGTATTGCGTCCTGAAGCACTAGCTTTAGCAATTATCAAGATTGACTAAGTAGTAAAACTTAAGGGGTCTCTTCGGAGACTCCTTATCCTAATTATAGAAGAGGAAAGATGTCACATAAAACATATTTAGCTTTAACAAATGATATTTTAGGAGAACTAAATGAGGTTCAACTTACTTCTTCAAATTTTGCCAGCGCTACTGGTATACAAAAGTTTGTAAAAGATTCCATTAATAGAGCATACTTTGATATAGCTAATGAGAATCCAGAGTTTCCTTGGTTAGCAACAACACCGTCAGGTGACAATAACCAAGATTATGGAAACGCTTTTGTAGATACTGTAGTAGGACAACGCTGGTATTTTTTAAAAAAACATTCGAGTGGTTCTCATGGAACTGCAAAAGATTTTGGTCGAGTAGACTGGGATAATTTTTATATGACTACTGAAGACGTAGGAACATGTTCTACAGCCGGAGTATGTTCTAACGCTTCTTATAGTACAGCAGCTACTTGTATTGCTAACGGAGCTACATGGACAGATTATGATACGCAGTCTGTATGTACAGGAGCTGGAGCTAATTGGACAACAACTCACACTGCTCCACACGATAGACACAATCTTAAATTTTTAGCTGTTGATGATTGGAGAAAGCATCACAGAGAATCTGATGATGATGAAAAAGATACTGGTAAATATTCTACACCTTTAAGAGTTATAATGTCTCCAGACGGTAGAAAGTTTGGATTGTCTCCTTTGCCTGACAAAGTATATAGAATATACTTTTTTGCTTGGGAACAGATAGATGAGCTTACTGCTTCAACAGACCAAGTACTATATCCAGAACAATGGGTGTCTGTATTATTAGCAAGAGCTAGATACTATGTTTGGCAGTTTAAAGAAAATGCACAGTTATCTACAATGGCTTTACAAGAGTATAATAAAGGAATTAGATTAATGAGGGCTTATACAGGAAATCCACAGCCTTCTAGAATGATAGACGACAGAATAAGATTCGTATAAACTATGGCAACAGAACAAGGAATAGCAATTTCATTAGGTGGCGGTCTAGATAAAACCTCATCATCTTATGAGTTATTTAAAACTCCGGGAGTTGCTACAAGATTAAAGAACTTTGAAGCTTCTATGTCTGGCGGGTATAGAAGAATAAACGGATACAGAAAGTTTTTAATAAGTCCTGTTACTGGGTTTACTATTGTTAATGGTGGTGCTGGCTATGCTAATAATACTACAGTAAATATAATAGATTCAGAAGGAAATGGTACAGGTGCTACTGCTTCTTTAACAGTATCTAGCGGAGTTATTACAGCTATTTCTTTAACTAATGCTGGCTCTGGTTATCAGATACCTCCTTCAATAACTTTTTCTGCTACTGGGAGTAGCATAACAACTAAAGCTGAAATAACTGCTATTTTAAATACTCCTACAACTCCTACTGGAGGAAGCACGCCTATAAATGGTTTGTATTCTCACAATGAAGGATTTTGGGCTTTTCAAAATGGAAATATATATTGGACAGAAAACGGCTATCAATGGACTCAAGTAAATAAAGATTATGGTACACCGTCTTCTGGTTCTACAACAACCCAACAAACAACTGAAGAGGCTAATCAAACATGGACACCGGGTTGGGCTACTGCTGCACAATTATCTTCTAAACCAGTAGTTTCTTTAAGTACATCAGCTCGTTATCAGTTTTCAGAATATGTTCCTACAGGCGTTCCAGATGCTAGAATTACTTGTACTAACGGTGTAGACCCAGTAGCTTATGTAGAAACAAAATTAGTTAGTGGAGTAAGGCAGTTTAAATTTCATAGAGCTTTGTATACTTCATACGGTTTATCTAAATCAACTCCAGTGTATGCAGATATACCTAGACCACAATATACTACAGTACATGAAGACCATGTTCTTTTAGGAGGCTGGTCAGCTAAACCTGAAACTCTTTACTACAGTACTCGTTATAATGATATAGATTTTACTGGTTCTTCCGCTGGTTCTATAAACATTGGCGACAAAATAACTGGCATGAAAACTTTCCGTGGGCAGTTAATTATTTTTGGAGTTAATAGTTTAAGTAGGTTAGTAAATATAAACTCTTCTTCTACTATAGCAATGCAAGACATAACAAGAAACATTGGTTGTTTGGATGGTTTCTCTATTGCTGAAATTGGTGGTGACCTAGTATTCTTAGCACCAGATGGTATTAGAACAGTTGCTGCAACAGCTCGTATTGACGACATAGAATTATCTTCTATATCATCTAAAATTTTACCTTTGATTACAGACATTGTTACTGATGGAACATTTGATTTATCAACAACTGTAATTAGAACACAAAATCAATATAGATTATTTTATGGTAAATCTACAACAGGAACTTTGTCTCAAAAAGGAATTATAGGCACATTTAAAATAAGTCCTCAAGGTGTTCCGGTTTGGGAATGGTCAGAAACACAAGGCATTGAAGTTTCAGCAATGGCTTCTGGATTTGATACAAGTGATACAGAAATAACACACCATGGAGATTATAGTGGTTTTGTTCATTTTCACAATAAAGGTTTTAATTTTAATGGGTCTAAAATAAACGCGGAGTTTAAAACTCCTGATATTGATTATGGTGATATAGGTATTAGAAAAACACTGCACTTTACAAAACTGTCAATAAAACCAGAGGGAACAACAGATATAGATTTGAATGTGCGTTATGATTTTGAAGATTCAGGAGTAGCACAACCTTCAGTTTTTAATGTGGGTTCTATTTTAGAGCCATCACTATTTGGTTTTGCATCTTTTGGCGTATCTAAATTTGGAACTCCTGAAGTTCCTATGAAACGAATTAACTTGTTGGGAAGCGGTTTCTCAAACAGTTTTAAATTTACAAGTAATGACACACATCCGCCTTATTCTATACAAGGTATGTATGTTGACTTAATACCTTCAAGCAGGAGATAAAGAATGGCAAACCCTTACACTAGACAATCCTCGTTTTCAGATGGCGATACAATTAATTCGGCATTATTCAATGATGAATATGACCAATTAGTTTTAGCTTTTAGTACTTCTGGACACACACACGATGGCTCTACAGGAGAAGGTGCGCCTATAACTAAACTAGGACCGACACAAGACGTTGTAGTTTCAAGCTCTTCAATAACTCCAAAAACAAATAACACGGTAGATTTAGGTTCTTCTTCTTTAAAATTTAAAGATGCTTATTTTTCTGGCAATGTAAATGTAGACGGTGTAGTTACTCATAGTGGTAACATGACTATAGGTAATGCAGCAACAGACACTCTTACTATTAATGCAACTATACAAGGAAGTTCATTAGTATTTGAAGGGGCTACAGCAAATGCTCATGAGCTAACATTAGCAATTCCAGATGCTACTTCTGATGTAACTGTTACTCTTCCTAATGCTACAGACACATTAGTAGGTAAAGCAACTACAGATGTACTAACAAATAAAACATTAACTTCACCAGTTATTAATACAGGAGTTAGTGGTTCAGCTATATTAGACAGTGACACAATGTCAGGTGCTAGTTCTACAACACTATCTTCATCAGAATCTATTAAAGCTTATGTTGATACACAAGTAGCTACAGTTCCAGTTGGTGATGTAACTTCTGTTGTTGCTGGAACAGGTATGACAGGAGGTGGCACTACTGGCGATGTTACAGTTAATGTAATAGGCGGTACAGGTATTACAGCAAATGCTAATGATATTGCAATTGACTCTACAGTTGCTACATTAACAGGAACTCAAGCATTTACTAACAAAACATTAACAAGTCCTGTACTAAATACAGGAGTTTCAGGAACAGCAGTTTTAGATGAGGACAATATGTCTTCTAATTCTTCTACAAAACTAGCAACGCAACAATCTATTAAAGCTTATGTAGATACGCAAATATCTAGTAATGCAACACAAAATGAAACTATTCAAGATGTTGCTGGTGGAATGGTTACAGGCAATACTGAAACAGGCATTACAGTTACATACCAAGACTCAGACGGAACATTAGATTTTGTTGTTGCTTCACAAACAGATGAAAACTTTACAACAGCAGACCATAGTAAACTAGACGGTATAGAAGCTAATGCAACAGCAGACCAAACAAATGCAGAAATTAGAGCAGCAGTAGAAGCTGCTACAGACTCTAATGTATTTACTGACGCAGACCATACTAAACTTAATGCTGTTGAAGCAAGCGCTGATGTGACAGACACAACAAATGTTGTTGCTGCTCTTACAGCCGGAAACGGAATAACAATTGCAAGTGATGGTACAATTGCTGCGGGTGCTTTAGCATTAACATCGGTTAATACAGCGGCTAATCAAACTGCACAATTAGCATTAACTACTGAAGAAGGTGACGTAGTTATTCGTTCTGATGAAAATAAAACATATATTCATAATGGTGGTACTGCTGGAACTATGGCAGACTTTACACTTATGGCAACGCCTAGTGATGCAGTAACAAGCGTAGCAGGTAATACAGGTGTAGTTACTAATGCTCACATAGCTGCTGCTGTTGAAGCCGCTAGTGGCTCAAATACATTTACAGATGCAGACCACAGCAAACTTAATGCTATAGCTGCAAGTGCTAATAACTATGTACATCCTAATCACAGTGGTGAAGTTACATCAACAGCAGACGGTGCTACGGTTATTGCAGACAATGTAGTAGATGAAGCTAATCTTAAAGTTTCTAATACTCCTACTAATGGATATGCTTTAACAGCTCAAAGCGGAAATACTGGAGGATTAACTTGGGCAGCAGTAGATGGACTACCTTCTCAAAGTTCTCAAAGCGGTAAATTTTTAACAACAGATGGTTCAAATTCAAGCTGGGCTACTATTGCTACAGGAAATACAACATCAAACGGTTTGTGGGAACACAGTAATACAATAACATCAAACTATAGCATTACAAGCGGTAACAACGCTTTGACTGCTGGACCAATAACAATTAACTCAGGAGTGTCAGTTACCGTGCCAACGGGCAGCACTTGGATAGTAGCATAGGAGACTTATGGCAAAAGTAAAAATACAAGGACACGCTTCAGGAACAGGGGTACTAACTGTAACTGCTCCTAATACAAGTACAGACAGAACAATAACACTACCTGATGAAACAGGTACATTGCTAACAACTGGTTCTGTACCGATAACAACTACAGCTACTAATAACATTGGACTTGGCTCTGGTGCAGTAGATTCAATAACTACGGGTGACCATAATGTAGGACTAGGTGTTGATTCGTTAACTGCTGTAACTTCTGGTGGTCATAATGTAGGTGTTGGTAGAAACACTTTAAAAGCAACTACAACTGCAACTTATAACACAGCAGTAGGTGATGCTGCTTTAGATGTTAATACTACTGGTTCAAATAATGTAGGAGTTGGTGCAGATGCTTTAGGACAAAATACAGAAGGTGGTAATAATGTAGCAATAGGTGCTTATGCTTTAGACGCAAATACTACAGCTTCAAACAATACAGCAGTGGGTACAAGTGCTTTATCAGCTAATACTACTGGAACTATAAATACAGCAGTAGGATATGACACTTTAACAGTCAATACCACAGGCTCTTACAATACAGCAATGTCACCAGCAGCCTTAGATGCTAATACTACTGGTAGTTACAATACAGGAATTGGTTATCGAGCTTTATCAGCAAATACTACAGCCTCATATAATACAGCACTAGGTTATAACTCATTAGAATTAAACACAACAGGAGCTGACAATGTTGCAGTAGGTCGACAGGCTTTGCAAGCAAATACTACAGCTAATTCTAACACAGCGATTGGTTCACAAGCTTTATTAGTTAATACTACAGGAGCTAGTAATGTAGCTTTAGGTTCTTTAGCTTTATACACAAATACCACAGGTACTCAAAATACAGCTACTGGTCTTGGTGCTATGTACCTTAATACGACTGGTTCATCTAATACTGCTACTGGTTACACAGCTTTAAGAAATAACACTACAGCAAGTAATAACTCTGCATTTGGTTATCGTGCTATGAGAGAAACCACGACTGGTGCTAATAATACAGCAATGGGTTATTATGCTTTACAAGCTAACACTACAGGATATAGCAATACAGCTATTGGTAAAAGTTCATTACAAGCGTGTACTACAGGACATAACAATGTTGCTGTTGGTCTAGATGCTTTATATTCAGCAACTACAGGCAATGGTCGTAATGTTGCAGTAGGTGTAAACTCAGGTAGGCTACTTACAACTGGTTATCAAAACACTCTGTTAGGTGCTTATTCTGGTGACTCCATAACTACTGGTTATATGAATACTGCGGTAGGTAATGATTCATTAGTAAGCTGTACAACAGGATATGAAAACGCAGCAGTAGGGCATAATGCTTTGTATTACAGCACAGGGAGTCTTAACACAGCTTTAGGAGCATATGCTGGTAATTCTAATACTTCAGCAAGTAACAATACTTTTATAGGCTCTAGTGCTGGTAGAGCAAATACAACAGGTGCATTGAATACTTTTGTTGGTACTCACGCTGGTACTACAAACACTACAGGAGAACAAAATACTGCTATAGGTCAAGCAGCATTGCGTGTAAATACGACAGGCAGTTACAATACAGCTATTGGTAGGGAGTCTTTATTAGCAAGTACAACAAGCACTTATAACACAGCTTTAGGACGACAGACTTTACAAGCTATGACTACTGGAGATAACAATACAGCAGTGGGTAATGGTGCTTTAGCATCAGCTACAACTTGTACAGGTAACACAGCTGTAGGTGCTGGTGCTGGAGATGCTATAACAACCGCACATCATAACACAGCTGTAGGCTATAACGCACTTACGAATAATACCACAGCAACTAACAATACTGCTGTTGGACACGATGCCTTAGTATCAAGTACTACTGGAAACGGAGCAAACACAGCAGTAGGTAAAAATGCTTTAAAAGCTCAAACAACAGGATATAACAATACTGCTGTTGGTATGGGAGCTGGGGATTCTATAACAACAGCTCACAACAATCAATGCTTTGGTCTTTATGCTGGTGGTGGAATTACAACTGGCTACAGCAATATTGCTATTGGGTATGATGTAATGACAGGCGTAACTACTGGTCATAAAAATGTAGCTATTGGTCAATCTAATGGTGATGCTGGAGTAACTGGTAGTAATAATATTATGATTGGCTACCACGCTGGTCGTTCAAATTCACCCTCTGGCAATATAGGTGGTAGTTCTAATAAAATAGTGTTAGGTAATAATGATATTGCTGATATATATTGTGCTGATACATCTATCTCATCTTCTGATAAAAGAGATAAAACAGACATAACTAATTTTACTGCTGGTTTAAGTTTTGTAAATAAAATGAAGCCAGTAACGTATCGTTGGGATAAACGCTCTTGGTATGTTGACGATAATGCTACTCCAGAAGATATTCTTGCTGTTGTTCCAGATGGCACACATAAAAAAACAAAACAAAATATTGGTTTTTTAGCACAAGATATAGAAACACTAGAAAAAGAAATTGGTTTTGCTACAAGTAAAGATAACCAACTTTTTTGCAATACTAATGAAGAAGACACAGCAATGGGATTAAAGTATGAACGATTAGTTCCAGTTTTAGTTAATGCAATACAAGAACTATCAGCAAAAGTTAAAGCACTCGAGGAGGCATAATGGCATTAGTATTAAGCGGTTCAACAACAATATTAACACACGCAACTGACACCAGTAACATTGGACTAGGTGCTAACGCAGTCGATAGTATTACAACTGGTGACTATAACGTAGGTATAGGTGATGATGCTGGTACTGCAATAACTTCAGGTGATAGTAATGTTGCTGTTGGTTGGCAAGCTCTGTATTCTGGTACAACAGCTTATTATAATAACGCAATTGGTAGAAAAGCCTTATACAGTAATACTACTGGCAGTCAAAATGTTGCTCTGGGTTCAGATACTATGTTGTCAAATACTACAGGTAGTTCTAATGTTGCGGTTGGTAGTTATGCTTTAGATGCCAACACAACAGCAAGTAATAATACAGCAGTAGGTTTTCAAGCTTTAACAGCTAACACTACAGGTTCAGCTAACACAGCAGTAGGTTCTATATCACTAGATGCCAATACAACTGGTAGTTCTAATAATGCTTTTGGTAGAAGTGCTTTAGGAGCTAATACTACTGGTTCTGATAATGATGCTTTTGGTCACAACGCTTTAGCAGCTAACACAACGGGGGCTAGTAATGTTGCAATGGGTCACGAAGCATTATACAACAACACAACAGGTGTTAGAAGTACAGCAGTTGGTGTAGAGTCTTTAAAAGCAAACACTACAGGTGGTACTAATATAAGTGTAGGTTGGAGGTCGCTTTATACCAACACTACTGGTTCTCAAAATGTTGCAGTAGGTAATAGTGCTTTACAAAATAGCACTACAGCTAGTGACAATACTGCGGTTGGTTTTCAATCTTTAGTAGCTAATACTACAGGTGCTGATAATGTAGCGGTAGGAAAAACTGCTTTACAAGCTAATACTACAGGCATTCGTAATACTGCAACAGGAAATCAAGCTTTGATGGCAAACACCACAGCTAATGATAATACTGCTATTGGTAATTCTGCTATGGTTGCTAACACTACAGGAGGCAACAACGTAGCTGTTGGTAGATTGGCTTTAAAAGATAACACTACAGCAAGTGACAACACAGCAGTTGGTAAGAGTGCATTAGCAGCTAACACTACAGGTGCTGACAACACAGCATTAGGTTCTGATTCTTTGTTTGCTAACACTACAGGTGGTCAAAATGTAGCAGTTGGTAGACAAACTTTAGATGCTAACACAACTGGAAGTGACAATACTGCTGTTGGAGTTTATGCTTTAAGTGCAAATACCACAGCTTCAACTAACACAGCAGTAGGAAGATTAGCTATGGCAGCTAATACAACTGGAGCTGCACAAACAGCAGTCGGTAAAAATGCTTTAACTGCTAACACTACAGGAACTAAAAATAATGCTTTTGGTGTTAATTCTTTAGAAGCTAACACAACTGGTAATGAAAATGCAGCATTTGCTAAAGACTCTTTGCAATCAAATACCACAGGTAGTAGCAATACAGCTTTTGGTATGGATTCTTTAAAATCAAATACTACAGCCTCTAATAACACAGCTGTTGGCTGGAGAGCTTTAAAGTCAAATACGACTGCTACTACTAATACAGCAGTTGGTATGTCAGCTTTACCAGCTAACACTACTGGTTTTTCTAATACTGCTGTTGGTGCTTACAGTTTAGCAGCAAATACAACTACAAATCATTGTACAGCAATGGGTACAAATTCTTTAAGTGTTAATGTAGCACACGAAAATACAGCATTTGGTTCTTACGCTTTAACTGCAAATACTACAGGTACTCTTAATGTTGCTGTGGGAAAAACAGCAATGGCTGCAAATACTACAGGAACTAGAAACACAGCAGTTGGTTATCAGGCATTGGATGCTAACACTACTGCAAGTCATAGTACTGCTATTGGTTACAATGCTTTAGGAGTAAGTACGGGAACTCAAAATACTGGTTTAGGAGATGACGCACTAAAATATTGTACAACTGGTTACATAAATACTGGTGTTGGAAGGGCTGCTGGTGATACTATAACGACAGGTGTTAATAACACTTGTGTAGGATTTAATGCACAACCAAGTGCAGCTACGTCTTATAACCAAATTACATTAGGTAATGGTGATGCTGATAATTTACGCTGTAATGACACAAGCATTTCATCACTATCAGACTCAAGAGATAAAACAAATATTGTAGACATACCTCTTGGCTTGTCTTTTATAAATACAGTCAGACCAGTATCTTTTGATTGGGATAGACGAGATGGCACAATGGCTGGTAAGAAAGACTTTGGGTTTATTGCTCAAGAGTTAAAGGCATTAGCTGATGCTACAGACTATGCTAACCATATGAGGTTAGTACACGATGATAACCCCGACAAATTAGAAGCAGACCCAATGAAAATGTTTCCAATCTTAGTAAAAGCAATACAAGAACTATCAGCAAAGAACGAGGCTTTGTTGACTAGAATTGAAGCCCTCGAAGGATAACACAGGAGAAAGATATGGCAGATGTAGATATGACAACAGACGAAGTAGCAGCAGCGTATGTAGCTATGGGTCACTCAGTAGATGAAGTCAACAGCAGTAAAGGTGCTGACGAAACTACAGATGAATTTGCAGCAAGGAAAGCTAGGAATAAAGAACACCTAGTATTAATGAAAGCAAAGAAAAAGATAGATGGTACAACATCTATTTGGACAAGCGAAAGCTTTACAGCAATTGATGCAGCAATAGCATCTTAACTTAAGGAGTAAACAATGGCTAAAAAACAAAAAGAAAAGCCTGTAATCACAATAGACGACAAAGAATTTAATATTGAAGATATGACAGGTGAACAACAAGCAATGATAAACCACATTAATGATTTAGATAGGAAGATTGGTCAAAGCCAATTTAACCTAGAACAATTACAGTTTGGTAAGAATGCTTTTGTAAATTCTCTAAGTCAATCTTTAGAAGCATAGGAGTAATAAATGTCCACGATTAAATCATCTAACGAACACCTTACGCTGAACGCTGATGGTTCTTCTAAGGATATAAAGTTCCAATCTAATGGAGTAGAAAAAGGCAGTCTAAGCAGCGCAGGTGTAATGACTGCCACTACTTTTGTTGGCAGTTCAACATCTAGTGTACCTTCTTTAGAAGCAAAAGGCGATGGCAGCTCACAGGATGGTTACATACAGTTAAATTGCTCACAAAATTCACATGGTATAAAACTAAAAAGTCCGCCACACTCAGCTAATGCTAGTTATACATTAACATTTCCTAATACTGATGGAAATGCAAATGAATTTTTACAAACTAATGGTTCAGGTGTAATGACATGGGCAACTGCTGGAGGCGCTACTTCAATTAACGGATTAACTGATGCTACAACTTCAGCAACCTCCAACATTGGTTTAGGTGCTAACGCAGTAGACTCAATTACCACAGGTGACAATAATGTAGGCTTGGGTGATAATGCTGGAACAGCAATTACTGAAGGAAGTAAAAATGTTTTAATTGGTACAAACACAGGCAAGGTAGTAACAACTGGAGATTTTAATACTGCTATTGGTGAGGAGGCTTTATTTAAAGTAACTACTCAAGATGCTAACACAGCAATAGGAAGAGCTGCATTATCCAATACTGTAGCAGCTAACAATACTGGTGTTGGTTCTCAGGCATTACAAGAAAATACTTCAGGTGCTAATAATTCAGCTTTAGGTTATAGAGCTTTATATAATAACACTACAGGAGAAAGAAATAGTGCTTTAGGTAAATCAGCTCTGTATAGCAATACTGCTGGTAGTTACAATACAGCAGTTGGTATGGAAGCTTTGTATTCAAACACTACAGGAAGTGATAATACTGCGTTTGGTATGAATGCTATGACTACAACTACAACTGGCTCAAATAATGTGACAGTAGGTAGGTCATCTATGTCATCTAATACAACAGGATATAGCAACGCAGTTGTTGGAAGAAATGCTTTATTGCAAAACACTACAGGTAAAGAAAATACTGTAATGGGTGCTTATGCTATGGATGCTAATACTACAGCAGATAACAACGCAGCATTTGGTTATGCAGCTTTAGGTGCTAATACGACTGGAGCTTCTAATGCAGCAGTAGGATATGAAGCTTTATTAAATAGCACAACAGGTAATAATAATACAGCGGTTGGTATGAGTTGTTTAGTAGCTAATACTACAGCCTCAAACAACACCGCAGTAGGTTCTTATGCTTTAGTTGCAAATACAACAGGTACTGCCAACACCGCAGTTGGTAATGATTCTATGGACAGCAATACTACAGGTCATAGTAATACTGCTGTGGGTGTTGATTCTTTACAAAACAATACGACTGGAATTCAACAAGTTGCGGTAGGTTGGCACGCTGGGTCAAGTGCTTCAACAGGTGAAAAAAATACGTTTGTTGGTACAAGTGCTGGTAGATATGTTACTAGTAATAGTAGTAATGTTTGTATAGGAAACGAAGCTGGTGCAGGTTCAGGAAATATAAGTCAAAATTTATTTATTTCTCGTTCTAATTCCCAACCACATCAAGCTGCAACTTGGATTCACGGAGATTCAAATGGTGTTTGCTATCAAGGTAATAATTCTTCTTCTTGGGGTACAAGTTCTGACGAAAGAATTAAAAAAGACATAGTAGATAGTTCTAATGGTTTAGCTAAGATAGACTCAATCCAAGTTCGTAATTTTAATTATAGAACACAAGAAGAAATAACAGTATCAGGATTGACTTCTTGTGATGCTTCAGGATTACAAACTGGTGTTATAGCACAAGAGCTAGAAACAGTATTGCCTAATGCAGTAACAGCTAGTGACTCAGGACAAAAGCGAGTAAACACAGACCCAATCTTTTGGGCAATGGTCAAAGCAATACAAGAACTATCAGCAAAAAATACTGCATTGGAAGAAAGTAATATATCTTTAGCGGCTCGTATAACTGCATTAGAATCTTAATGTCTGACAGATTACGCAACAATGTAATAGCTGGGTTTATAGTCCTGACATTTTGGATAATATTTGTAGTTCCGGTAATGGCTAACGACCCTATTATTACAGAGTCAACTAGCACAGTCACTACAAACGGTACACAAACAACTGTAGTAGAAAGCCCTCCACCTAGTGCTATATCGCCTCAGTTTGGTAGTGGAAACAATAGTGACTTATGTACGATTAGTTCTAGTGGTTCAGTACAGACACAGATACTAGGACTTTCAGTAGGAACAACGTACACAGAAGACAATTGCCTTAGACTAAAGAAAGCACAAAAGCTTTATATGTTTGGAATGAAAGTAGCAGCAGTTAGTGTGATGTGCCAAGACCCTGATGTGTGGGAAGCGATGATGTCAGCTGGAACTCCTTGCCCCATTGACGGACTTATAGGACAGCAAGCTAAAGATGCTTGGGCTGTAAAAACAGAAGCAATACCAATGCCACCGGAGAAAGATGAAATCAGTGTACAAGAAAAACGTGACAAAGCTCTTAGCATTATGGGTACTGTTGCTGCTGCCTTTATATTCTTTTAGTAACTACTTTACTTTTGGATATACAAGCAATGCCGCTTTAAACGGCTTAAGCTGGACCATGACTACGCCTATCTTAGGTATACCTACTGAAGAGGGCATGGACATTAGCGGAGTAATATATAACTATAAAGTGGTTAAAGATGTAGGAGATAACTTTACAGTTACAGTACAAAATAAAGATGTAGACGGTGGATACATATTTCAAGACACAGAAGATTGGTCAGGTAAACATGGAATGCGTATACAGAAAGCTGTTCCATTAACTTATACACCTATTGAGCAGTTTGGTGATGGTTCAATACAGACTACAGGAACAGGTAGCGTAGAAGACGCAACAGTTTTATACATGTACAGATGGGATGGTTGTCGTAATCCACAGAATGACAAAAACTGTCCGGGCTATGTAGAGCCTATGCCTGTAATACCTAAGATAGAAATATATGATGCGTTAGAGGATGAGAATGTTATTGACGCTACCGAAGAAACCGATAGTGATTTGTATGAAAAGAAAGAAGAGGAAAGGGAAGAGAGAGACGAAGACGAAGAAGATGAAGACCGTTTAGAATTAGCAATGGCTGCAAGTGAGAATGCTTTAACAATAGCTAACACAGCTACGCAAGCATCTCTTTTAAAAACTATGAATTCGGCTACTAATGTAACTTCTTATTATGTAGCGAATGTTCCGGGTGGAGTTTATAATGAATCTATTTCATTAAATGGCGGAAAAATAGTAGATAATAAAAAAGCTTTAAGAAGTTTGGGGCAAGATAAATTAATGAATGAAATGATAGAGGAGCAATACAAATGAATAAACTAATAACTCTAGGGTTAGTCATTGGACTAACTGGATGTGCCTTGCTAATGCCTAAAGAAGTTGCAGCAGAGAACATTGATATTACTGGAACTGTACAAAGCAGATGTACTGTTAATACAGATACTTCGGGAGTCTATGGAAACCCTAACGCGTACACCCTAACTACTTTACCAGCAAGTGCTGGACAATTACCTATTGTTCGTATAGACACTACACTAGCTAACGCTTACAATGCACAGATTAGTTATCCAACATCTTTTGCATCTAGCCCTAGTCTAGGAGACACAGTAGCTTGGACAGGAGCAGTAGCAGTTGTACAGACTTCATCGTCTGATATGTCAGGGTATCAAGCAGGTAGTACAACTACAGGTGCTGCAAGAACTTATCCTTTAAGTATAGCGGGTACAACTTGGTTTAGCGTTGCTTCTCAAGCTACATATGGTGGTGGACAGAACAAAGCATTTCCCGGCGGTACTTATACGGCTCATGTGTTAGCAGAATGTGTCGCGCAGTAATATTATTTTTACTGCTATGTACTAGTGTAGCAGCTCATGAAATGACACCGACATATCCTAAGTGGAATGTTTCTTACATAGAAGGAATACATAAAACCACAATGGAAATGTTTAATACAAGAACAGATGTTAAATATTATGAGATTGGCGTATTTGATGAAGAGTGGAAGCCAATACCTTTTGTTACTGATTATAAAATATTAAAATTAGATTACTTAAATCATGTAAAATTTGATGTTTATATTAGCTCTAAGAATAAAAACAAAGCTGAGTATATTTGTTCATTATCTAAGCTTAAGGGCGATAACACTAACAAGACTATGGTATCATCAAAAATATGTTCGAGGTTTAAGTGAAGTGGTTAAGGTACTTAGTACTACTGCTTTGTACACAAGCCATAGCAGATAGCAACTCCATGACTTTTTCTTTACCTAGTGCTGGATATAGTAGCGGAACAGACAGCATTAAAGCGGGTGACTTAGATTGTAAGAATAGTATAGGTGGCACTACTAACTTTGAGTTAGGCATGACCGGAATAATAAACAATGCAGTCACTCCTCTTATAGGAAAAGAAGGAGACAACCCACAAACTAAAGACATAGGTTTGTATGCTAGAATAATAATTCCTCTTGATGGACCAAAAGAAAGAATAAATTGCAATACTTTATATCAGCTAGAGTTACAACGCAGAAGATTAGAAGTTCAGAAACTAAAACAAGAAATAGAATTATTAAAACAATTGCAACAAGAAGGTGGATTTGATAACTAATGGCTGACCTAGGAGAAAAAGTAGCACAAGTAGAAGGATTAGTTGATAAGAGACTAAGTTTTATGGGTATAAGGTTTACATATACCAGTCTCGTTGCAGCATTTGCTCTCCTGTCCACGATTGTTGGTACACTGTACGGTGGGTTTCTTATGTACCAAAAAGTCGAAGGAATCGCAAATTTGGACCTCGATGCTATAGCTGGACAGATGGCAAAGACATCAGCAGATGTAATAAGAATAGAAGAACATGCTGATACAATTAAGATAGAACTTAAAAAAGATATGACTGATTTAAGAAATGCACAGTGGAATCTAGAGTCTAAAGTAGATACTAAGCTACAGTCAGTAGACACTAAGCTTACTAATTATGATACTAAGTTAGACCGATTTGAAATTAAAGTGGAGAAGACAAAGACAGACATGGAAAAAAGAATTCAAGAATCATTAGACAATCCATTAGCAAACTGAGGAATTAAATCATGAGTATAACTTATAGAGGAGAAACTTTTTCTGGTTATAACAAACCAAAGAGAACTCCTAACCACCCTACCAAATCACACGTTGTGTTAGCTAAAGAAGGAAACACAATTAAAATGATACGCTTTGGTGAACAAGGCGCAAAGACAGCAGGCAAACCTAAAGCTGGAGAGTCTGCAAAAATGAAAGCAAAAAGAAAATCGTTTAAGGCTAGACACGGAAAGAACATAGCCAAAGGTAAATTAAGTGCTGCTTACTGGGCAGACAAGGTAAAGTGGTAATTTATGGACGACAAGCTTAACAGAATGCAATTGCAATTAGACAAACACGCATCACAAATAGCAAAGCTTTTTAGTAAGATTGATGATACTAATAAGTGTATAGCTAAAATTAATACTTCATTGTTACAGATTAAGTGGGGTGTTTATGGAGCAATTATGTTTTATGTTATTGCACAAATAGGAATCATAGAAGCACTAGGAGTAATTATATGATAGCACTTTTAACTAACATAGCACCAATAGCCCTAGGGTTTGTTGGTAAGCTATTTGCTCTGAAGAGTCAAGCCGCAGCAGAAAATCAGAAACTGATGATGCAGCAGTTTGCAGTAAGAGACAAATCAATCAATGACGCAAGAGATAGGGCAGACAAAGAAAGCCCAATGGCTGCGCTTAATAGACGAGTAATTATATTTGTTATCTTGTCTTTAATTATATTTACACAAGTAGCACCTGTATTTTTTAACGTACCTACTGTAGTTCCTACAGTTATCGAAGGCGCAAGTCTACTTGGCTTTGAACTTACACCGGACACAATAGAGTATGTAACTGTACAAGCAGGCGCAGTACTTAAGTTTGATGAAGTATTTGCATGGGCTACAATGATTATAGAGTTCTACTTTGGCGCACAGTTGGCAAAAGGAAAATAAAAAAATTTGACAAACTGTGAAAAATATGCTATAATTATTCCTTTAATCAAAGGAGTATAGCATGGCTAAACAAAAAAAGACAACTGATGATAGTAATTTTGTTACTATAAATAATGAACAAATAGATATTACTACATTAGCAAACGATTCTATATCATATCTTAATCACTTATTTGATTTAGATAAACAAGCAAAAGAACTAGATTTTAAACTACAACAAGTTAGAACAGCAAGAGCAGCTTTCTTATCATTGTTTGATAAGAGTAGAAAAAAAGAATAATAATAAAAGGATAAGCTATGGCAAGAACACCCCTTCCAGATGAATCAAAACCTCAATACTACAAAGATACAGAAGCTAGTAAGAAGGTAAAAGAAAGTCTGACTGACCCTAAACTACCCACAGCTGGAACGCAGAGTTATACACAACAGCAACTGCAATCGGGTGAACTTCAATCTAATGTAAACATGGGCGCTCCTACTACTGTAGGGGCAAGAACCGTTTCACAGCCTACGTTAGGCGCTGTTGGTCCAGCGGGTACATCTACCATAGCTACTCCAAGTGCTATACAATCTGGTACTTATACGGCAAACACATCAGGAGGTCCTGCTACTATTACAGGCGCTCAAGCTACAGGTCTAAGCAAACAAGTACAAGCACAGACAGGCACAGCTAGTCAAGCCACAGCCGCTACAGATACTGGAGCTATGGCTGGAACAATGGCGGGTAATGTTGTAGGTAATTTATCTCCAGCTTCTATTGTTGCTAATGTAACTGGAACAACTCCTGATGAAGCTTTAATGTCTAAGCAAGTAGAAGAATTACTTAAAACTACAGGGGATGATAAAGTTCCAATATGGGCTAAACCTGCCTTAGAAGCTGCTGAAGGAGTTTTAGCAGCTAGAGGAATGGGTAAGTCTACGGTAGCAAGAGAAGCTATCATGAGCGCAATTATTCAATCTGCTTTACCGATTGCTCAAGAGAATGCAAAAACTCAACAAGCAACATTTATGCAGAACTTGAGTAACAAGCAACAAGCCGCTGTACAAAATGCACAAGCTAGTTTAGGTATGGATATGGCTAACTTGTCTTATTCACAGCAACAAGCTATTTCTAATAGCAAGTTTATGCAGACATTACAACTTAGTAATCTTAGTAACAAACAACAGACAACATTACAAAATGCTGTCAACATGTCACAGATGAACTTGGCTAACTTAAGCAATAATCAACAGGCGCAAGTAGCAAATGCTCAATCGTTTTTACAAATGGACATGAGTAATTTATCTAATGCTCAACAAGCAACAATGATGAATGGACAGAATGCACAACAAAATATGTTATCTGACCAAGCCGCTATAAATGCTTCATTACAATTTAATGCGGCTAACCAGCAACAGACTAATACGTTTATGTCTAACCTAAAGACTCAAGTAGATTCTAATAATGCTGCTAGAAGTGATGCAACAAATCAGTTCAATACTTCGTTGTCACAACAAAGAGCCGCGTTAGATTCTGCAAACAGTATGCAAGCTCAACAATTAACTGCGCAAATAAATACACAGATTGACCAGTTCAATAGTCAATTAGGTTTTAACGCTAATCAGTTTAATGTACAAAACCAAAACGCTATTAATCAATCAAACACAACATGGCGTAGACAATTGAATACAGCAAACACTGCGGGTGAGAATTCAGTTAACCAAGCCAATGCAATGAATGCTTTTAATATGTCTAATCAAGCTCTTACAATGATGTGGCAAGAACAAAGAGATGCGGCGGACTGGGCAACTAAGATGGCAATGACAGATGAAGATTCAAAAACAAGGCTTGCAATCGCAGCGCTAGGTAACGAAGCGGCAACAGATGCAAGTAAGAAAGATAGCATAATATCTTTAGGCAAATTAGCAGTAGATATATTTGATAGATGGCAAGATTAATAGGAGATAAATATGGGATGGTTTAGTAACGCTTGGAAAAAAGTAAAAAAAGTATTTAAAAAAGTTACCAAGGCAGTTAAGAAAGTTGTTAAAGGCGTAGGCAAAGTAGCTAAAAAAGCTTGGAACGGAGTTAAAGGAGCGGCTAAAAAGTTTGGACAAAAAATATCCAAACTAGGACCTGTTGCAAATATAGCTATGAACTTTATTCCCGGTTTTGGTCAGCTGTGGGCTGCATACGGAGTATGGGGAGCAATGGCTAAAGGAGCTATAACAGGTTACTTAACTAGTGGCGGAAATGTAAAAGGGGCTTTGTTAGGAGCGGCTGGAGCATACGCTGGAGATTGGTATAGTAAACTTCCCGGTCAAGGAATTTCAGAAAAAATGGGAAACGTGTTTAGCGGAGAAATGTCTTTTGATAAAAGCTATTCGAAATTAGCTAAAGGTTATACAGGCAGAATAGGAGTAGATACTAGCAGTATACCACCTTCTATGAGGGGTCAGTATCAATACTCAGCTCCTTCAATAGATTCTATTCAAGGTGCTTATAGTGCTAACATGGCTTCAGGAATGACTAGTGAAGCAGCAATATCAGCTTTGAATGCTCAAGGAGCTAGAGACGCACAGTATTGGATAAACAATCCTCCGGAAAAAAATAAAAAAGATAATAGTTTAGCAGACGCTGCAAAATCAGCAATTTCTAACTTTTCTTCAGACCCTAAAACAGCTTTGCCGTTTGTAAAAGGAAGTACAGAACCTTTAAATCAATATGAAATTTCAGCGGCTGGAACAAAAGGACAGGTAGGAACTGGTATAGATACTTATGACGTAACAACATTAGGACTACTTGATAAAAGAAAACTAATAGAAGATGCTTCTCGACAATTCTTAACAGCATAGGAATAATATATTATGATAGATGATAACATGAATGTAGATATGGCAGAGTCTTATGAAGCTTCTGGAGTAGACCCTTTTGATGCTCCTATACCCGGAGCTTCTTTAACTAATGACCCACAAAATCCATACCCTTGGGAAACTCCTCCTACTTTTTCTACTCAAGAAACAGCATTAAAAAACATCTTTACTAATCTAACTGAAGATGGAAACTATGAGCAGTTATTAAATACTCTGCGTGATGGTGTTGACATTGAGTCTATAGTTCAAGTTCTTTTGTTTAAAGGATTTCAAGATGGTAAGTGGAATCCAGATTTAATGTTATTATTAATAGAACCATCAGTATATATTATTATGTGGTTAGCTGATAAAGCTGGAATAGAAGCACAGATATCTGCTGACGGAGATGATTGGGAAGATGAAGAAGCTAATCAAGGCAGACAAATGATGAGAGAAGATATACAACGAATGAAACCTAAAACAGAATTACCACAATCTTTATTAGCCAAAATGGACAGCTTTAGCGAAGGAGTAGAATAATGAGTCTAAGTTTTTTAGAAGGGTTGGGCGCTTTTGCACAAGGTGTTCAAGAAAGAAGTGCAGAAATTGATGCAGATTTAGCGGCTAGAGTTAAAGAACTAAATGACAAATCAGAAGATGAGAATTTAAAATCTCGTTTTGCAGATGAGTATTCTCGTTGGACTAAAGATAGGGATTTAATTGAATCTGTTGAAGCTGCGGGTGGACCGGGAACAGAGCAAGGACAATTCTTGTTAGGTGGTTATGATACTATACAAGATTATAGAGAAGCCTACGCTAGAGATAATAATCTTTATCATACTATGGTAAACATAGGAGATGCACCTGTACTGACACCTACGCAATACGGTCTTACTAATTTAGACTCTTCTGGAAGAGTAAGAACAACAGCTAGTAAACTATTTAATAAAGCATTCAGACCAGAAATATTTGAGAAGAACCAAGAATTTGAAGATAGTAGAGAAGATGTTGCTGGTTCAACAACTACTTACAGAAGAGGAAAAGGTAATGTAAATACTGATGAAGTAATAGCGGCTAACAAAGCAAAACTTCAAGATATATTTGCATCAAATAAAGAAACAGAAGGACCAGAAAAACTTACTGTAAATAAATTAGTAGACGGCGTTATGATGACTTATGAATTAGTCAAAAGTGATAACGAAAACTTTGGAACTGTAATGAAAGGTTTTGATGGTTATCGTCAAATAGGTGACGGCAAAGCTGAACCTATGTCTAACTTACAAGAAAAATTTGCAGAGCTTGGAGATGCTCCTATTGGTGTTAACTTTGATACAGTAGAAGAGTATGAAAAAGCTAAAGATACTTGGCAAAAAGGATACAATAAAATATTGTTTGGTGTTACTTCACTAGAAACTGCCGAAGGTCCTAAAGTAGGAACTATTACTAGTGGTGTTTATGATTCAGATGGTAATCAAGTAAATGTTCAGTACACAGGAGAGGATACTGATAACTTTATGAATATGCAAGGTTATAGGCAGTTTGGCGGCACAAAAGCGGAAGAGACTATAAAAGTTGGAACAACTAAAGAGTACTATGATAAAGAAAGCAACACTGTGCAACAATTAGTATATCTTGGTGGAGATGCAAAATATAAAAATCTCAATGGTTGGCAAACTTTTGGAGATGCTAAACCTATAGAAGAAAAAAGCGTAAGCCTACAAACAACTTATAATGATGCAGGACAAGAAGTTAAGATATATTATACAGGCAATCTTGAAGATAGTTGGAACGGTAAAGATAAAGGTTGGGTACAAGTTGGAGATGCTAAAGAAACTGTAGACAATTGGTCAGCTTTGGATGCTATGGAACGAATTGACAAGGCTATTTTAGATGGAGTAACAATTACTGAAAGAGAATATGAATCAGGAAGAATATCCTTTATGAGAACTAAAGGTGCTATGGAAGCAGGAATTACTAATGCTCTAGGAACATATGAAGAGTTAGTATTAATGGTTAGAGATTTAAAGTTTATGTCATTGCCTGAAATTATAGATGGAAAAAAGACAGGCAACACAGTTCCGGCTACTCCTAATGCAATAGAAAAAGTAGCGGAGTTTTCCGGTCAAACAGTAAGAGAAATTCGTCTAAAGTTAGTAGACGAATACAACAAAAGAAAAGCTAAACAATCAGATAAATAATTATGGCTATAGAAGAAGACGACTTTTTTGTTGACTTTAGCAGAAAAGATGAAGAAGAAAACGTATCTTTGTCAGAACAGGATAATGAAGAATACTTTGTAGATTTTTCTAAAGCTGGAGAACAAAGTGTTGATGAGTATACTACTACTACTTCTTCTGCTGAAATAGATGACGAATACTTTGTAGACTTTAATCCTGAAGATGTTACTTATGTTCCTAAAAGAACCGGAGCAATACAAGAAGCAGAGCCAGAAGGAATACTAAACAACCTAATGAAAGGTGTTTTTTATGTTGACCGTCCTAGAGCTTCAATGGCTGGAGGACTTACAGAAGTATTTAGTCAGATAGGTAGTGGAGAGCTTGATTTAAATGCTATCAAAGCTGAGATGGGAGAAGGCATAAGAGGTGAAGACCATCAAATGTTTTTTGACGTTTTTAAAAATAAAATACTTGATGTAAAAGAAAACCCTGAAAATTATCCTATGGCTAGTAAACTATTACCAGCTATTGATACTGTATTGTCTATTCCTAATTTCTTTGTTGAAGAAGGAATGACTAGATACTCTGACCCTAGGAAAAACTTTGCTTTTGGATTAGCGGCTTTACTCTACCCTACTAAAGATGATGGAACGCCTACTCCTTTTGCAGAAAAATTCCAAAGCTTTAAAGAGTATCAATCTAATGAGCGTTCTATTGTAGATAGGTTTACTAATCCTGACACAATGGGTACAGATAAGATGGCGTTTATTGCTGGCTTGGCTTTAGACATAGTTATCGACCCTGTAACTTATACTAATCCAATTCTTAAATACACAACTACTGCCGCAGCTATAACTAAATCAGGAGCAGTAGCAGCTACTAAATTTGTTGTACCTGAAAAAATATTAAATGAATTAGTTAAAACATCTGGAAAAACTAAAGAACAAATAGTCAAAGCTCTAACAACAAGTGATTTAGGATTATCTTTAAGCAAGGGAGCTGATTTTATTTGGGGAGTTTTTAGTACCAAACACGGTCTTACAGGACAACAGGTTGAATGGCAAAACAGATTTAAAAATTTAATTGCTGCCGCTAGAGTAAAAGCTATTAGAGAAAACGAAGAACTTAGAGACAGAATAGCGCAGTATTCTAAAGATACAGGAGTACCTGTTGAAGAAGTTAATATGTTTATTATTGAAGCAGTAGAGCGTGGTGGTATTCCAAATGTAAAACTAGAAAACCTTCCAAAAGAAACTGTTGCTTTATTAGCAAACGACAATAAACTAAGAAATGAAATCCGTAATCTTGCTTTAAAGAACGAAGACCAGTTAGCATTAGAAATAAAAATGGGTGTTCCTTTGACTCAACTTGGTGACCAAGTATTAGTTAACCAAGCTGATGAAGGCGGCGAACTTATAATGTTTTATTTTAACCACGCAATTACTCCTGAAGCTAGAGAAGCCGCAATAAAGAATAAAATAAAAGAAGGCGTTGCTCCATCGTGGTTAAACAAAGGCGACAAAAACTGGAAAAAAGTAAAATATTGGTTTACTCCACAACACAGCTCTTCTCTTAAAAGAAGAAAACAGTGGGAAGGATTAACTATTAACGATATTAATGAGCTGGCTAAGAAAGGAGAACTTCCGGGATATAAAGGACAAGTGTTTAAAAAAGGTTTCTTTTATGCGGACGCTTCCATTGCACAAGCACTAAGAGATTTTAAACATCACAAGTCTATAGCCGCGGCTACTTTGGCTGGAGAGATTACTAAGAAAGGTGGACTAGGAATAAGCCCTGATGATTTAATAAGGGAAGCTAAAGCATTAGGATACAAACAAAAAACACCTACTCCTCAAGGAGCAATAAAATTTTTAAGAGAATCAGACCCTGATAAATGGGGAAATTATGTATTAGCTGAAAATAAATTTACACAAAATTATGCAATACCTAAAGACACAGCTGAGTTTGTAGACACAACACTTAAGTATATTAATGACCCTAAAAAAATAAATTTATTTTTAGAAAAATATGACTGGGCTACTCGATGGTTTAAGTCTTGGACTCTTTCTATATTTCCTTCGTACCATATACGAAACAAGGTAGGTAACCTTTGGAATAATTTTGTTATAGGTGTAGAGCCTAAAGCATATAAAGATGCTTTAAAATACCAACAAGGTCTTTCTGCTGGTGAGGATGGTTTTATTCTTATTGGCAAGAATAAGATGAGCTACAAAGAGCTAAGAGATTTAGTAGAACAAGAAGCTGTTACAGGTAGGGGTTTGTTTACTGCTGATATTGAAACTTCTTTGATAGCAGAAATGGGAGAAGCTAAATGGCTTACGCTTAGTGCGGATAATAAAGCAATCCTTATAGGTAAAAGAGTAGGTGAATCAATAGAAAACAATGCAAGACTGGCTAACTTTATAGACGGCTTGCGTAAAGGTTTAAGTCCAGCAGATGCAGCTAAAAGAGTTAAGAAAGCTTTGTTTGATTACTCAGACTTAACACCAACAGAACAAAACGTGTTTAAACGATTTTTTCCTTTTTATACTTGGACAAGAAAAAATCTTCCTTATCAGCTAGAGATGTTAGTAAAACATCCGGGCAAGTACAAAGCTGTTGACACAACAAGAATGGAACTTGAAGCTAGAATAGGAGAGGAAGACCCCAATGAAAAATTTATTGGTGGATGGATGCTTGCTAACTATCCTACCAAAATTAAATTAGATAAAGAAGGCAATCCTAAATACTTTATGTTAGGTGGCTGGTGGTCAGGCGCTGACCTATGGAAGCTAGGCTCTCAGCCTACAAAACTAGCTACTGATTTATTACATCCTATATTAAAAGTAATGTATGAGTCAACTAATCCGGATGAAAATGGTTATATAACAGATTTGTTTAGCGGTAAAAAACTACATCCTGATTTAAATATGGAGTATTTGTTTGGGTGGGATGGTAATAGATTAAATGTTAGTGAGACAACCGCACATTACTTGAATAATATCCGTGTTCTCAGTACTATTGATTCTATGATTGACACTTATTATAATGTTAATTATCCTGAACAAAAAAGAATCAGCGCTTTTTCAAGGACTCCTACTACAGTTGAAGAGGCTTGGTTACACTTTATCACAGGCGTAAAAACTTTTAGTCTTGATTTAGAAAACAATAGGATTTTTAGTTTTAAAGATATAGAAAACGAAATACAACAAATAATACAGCGTAAACAAGAAGCAATAAAAAGAAAAAGACCTATAGAAGAACTTGCCGAGTATGACCAACAAATAAAAGAATTGTTAAAAAAGTTTAACGAATCAAAAGGTTTTGCTGAAGGTGGTTTAGTTTCTCAAATGAACAGGCTTCGTTTCAATGAAGGTGGTAAAGTAAAAGAGCAACCTAACTGGTTCAGAAGAAAGTTTAATAAGGTAGACTCTTATCTTAATGATAAGATAGATGACTTTAGTAAAACAATGAAAGCCGATGAAGGCTTTACAAAGTATATGCAACACTGGTTAATTGATGCTCCTGTTGAAGCGTCAAAAAAATTACCTTTCATTGATGATGAAACATATGAGTATAAAGAACCACCTGAGAATGCAACAGTTTTAGAAAATGCACAGACTCTAGCTTCTAATATACTACCAAGTGGCAAAGATTTAGGTAAAGCTATAGTAGGAGTAGCAACAAGTCCTATCGAAACAACTGATGCAGTTCTCGGTGTAACAGCCGGAGCATTAGCCAACGCCCTTCCTCAGAATTGGGTTGATACTGTAGATAGTTTTGGCGCGTCTTTTGGTCTATCCTCTAGTAAAGAGAATCAAGAAATGGCTAGTGCTTTTGGACAAGCTATCATAGATGACTATGGAACTCTAGAAGATTTTAAGAACACAGCCATTAGAAACCCAGCACAAGTAATGTTAGATTTGTGGGCGGCTGGCACGCTTGCTAAGATGGGATACAAGACAGCAATGAATAAAGTTCCTAAGTCTGTTGAAGACATACCTCCTGCTATGAAAGAAAAGTTCTTAGCTACTGTGCAGAATATGGAATTACCAGTAGAAAAAGTATTAGACAAGGGAGTGCTTGGGTTCTCACTAGCACCTAAGAAATCTGAAATATTTCCTACGCCTGACGGCAGACCTTTAGGTAAAAAAGAATCTGATGAGGGTATGTACAATGCCACAGAGCTAGAAAAAAACGAGTTCTTTAAAGATATAAACATGAAGCAAAGAACTTTTTTAGAAGGGAGCAGAAAAAACACTCCTGAAGCTTTGATGTTAAGATTCCAAAGAGAAATAGGCGGAGGAGTTATGAGCTTTGCCATGGAACATGCAGGAGATTTTCTTTGGAGGATGACTACACCCACAGGATTGACAGGAAATTTTGAAGGTGATAGTGTACTATATAAAGCTGAAAATGTAAGGAGCAGACTTGAAAATAACTATGGTTTCCATACAGAATTTTTAGAAAATGTATATAACAATATTGATGCTGATGATATAAAAATAGGAACTAAAGAGTTTACAAAACAACTTAATAATGCACACGATATAATAAAAAGCTATGGTGAAGCACATAACAAACTTCCTGTATACAATGCCGCCCAGTGGGTAGCTAGAGAAGTACCAATAGAAATTGCTACGGTAGCCAGTCAAAGTTTAAAACCTTATATAATAAAAGAAAATTTTGATGAGAGAGGAAACTATATAGGACCAAAACCAAAGGCAGATTACTCTAAAGCTATAAGATTATTAAGAGCTTTAGAAAGCCAAACAAAAAATAATTGGTCAAGTCAAGCTGGTCAAATATTAAAAAATAAAGAAGGTAAACCTATTGAGTTTAATATAGATGTTACTAATACTAAACTTGATAGTACTATGTTTGAACATAATCTAGATAAACTTAGAACTTTTATTAATGTAGATGACATAAGTGGTTTTCTTTTGTTTGGTGACGATACCGGACCTATGAAAGAATATAAAATAGCACGCGATGCTAAAGAAGGACCTAAAGAAAAATTAAAACCTTTTGATTTAGAAGAGCTGACTTCATATATGGGTTCACATAAATCACCAAACGCAGAGGGTGGAGCGCCCGGTCACAATGTAACTTTAGGTAGTGAGGGAGGTGTTTATCCTGACGATATTTATTCAAACAAAGCATTAAGACTTTATGGAACAGGAGACGCTAACGATAAAAAAGCAATAGATATTATTCAATCTATGAAGGGTAATCCTGACAAAGAAATATTTATTTATCGTGCTGTTCCTGAAGATGTAAACACAATTAATAGCGGTGATTGGGTTACATTGCTTGGGTCATATGCTAAACAACACTCAATTGGAAATATGGGTGGTGAGCCAGCCAAGGTTATATCTAAAAAAGTTAAAGCAAGAGACATATTTACTAATGGTGACTCTATTATGGAATGGGGATATTCTCCTCAAAGGTCTACTGGTCTAACTCCAAGCGTAAAAGAAGTTGATGACTTCATGGATAATTTAGTTTTAGTGAAAGGTGAAGGCAGAGAGTTTGGTCTTGCAGATAAGAATGTTGCTAAGAATGTAGACAAAGATGGTATATACAGAGGAAAGACTGTAATCGGTAGCGACATTATAATAAGTCCTAAGTGGGATAGTTGGACAGGCAAACCTTCTAAAACTGACTTTACTATGGGTAATGTTGGAATACCTGAAAAGTTTCAAAATAAAAGATTAGGCAAAAGACTATATCTCAAAATGATGGATGAGCTAATAAAGAAAGATGGTGAAAGACTAACCGGAGATATGATGAGTAGTGATGCGGTTAGGCTATGGAAGAGCTTGCTAAAAACAACCGACCAAGACTTAGTAGATTTAGGATTTCCACAACTTGTTGGAGTGTTAAACTTTTCAGCTCCAGCATTTGAACTAGCTCTAGAAGAAGCTAGAAGAGATGCTTACTTAACATCTAAAGAAGCTTTTGAGCTTGGTCCTCGTTCAAAAAATTATGACCCTTACGAAGCTAAAGAACTTGGGGATGGCGAGCTGTATCTAAAACACTATGAAAGTAATACTGGAGAGATTGGCAATGTGGGATTTGGTCAGCAGTATAGTTTAGAAGGATTGACTGTAGACGAAGATGCTGCTTTATTTGAGGTTTGGTTTAATACAAGAAAGTATAAAGAAAACATAAGAGACTTAGTAAATAGAAGAGCAGACGGAGAAACAATTAAACAATACGCTAAAGGCGGAGTAGTTTCTGAGTATGATTTTAAACTAACAACTGGACAATGGACTAGACTTACATCTTGGTTCAGGACACAGTACACTCCAAAGTTAAAAAACAAACAAGTTTATCTTAGGAGTCTAAGCCCTGAAGAGTTAGAAAACATGTGGACAGCTATGTTGTTGTTAGACAGAGACATACCTGTCAATACTGTGGCTATTACAAATGATGGAACACCTCTTTGGTTTGAACCTCAACTAGCTAAAGATGCAGTTCCTAAGTCTATGACTGTACCCAAGCCGGATACTACAGACATCTCTCACATGAGTGATGAGGATGTACACAAAGCCGCAGAGATTGCAGAGCAGTGGAAGCAAGCACTAAAGACAGCTGTTAAAAATGAACCTGTTATGGGAAGTGAGAAGTGGTTACAGAATGCCGCAGAAGATATCAAGGCTGGATTAAGAAGTGATAGCTTTGCTAAGAAGCAAGCTAAAAGAAAAGAAGAAGCTTTATTAAAGAAGAGCAACGAACAGGACTTATCAAAGACTGGCACTTCTACTACCAATAGTGTCAGTCAAACCAAAGAAGAAAAACCCGGTTGGAAAATGGCTAAAGACGGTAACTACTGGTCTATAGATACAGCACATAAGCACTGGCAAACACAGAAAGGTGTTGACGAAGCCAAAGAAATATTTGGAGACAAGCCGGGCTGGGTTAATAACGAAGCTTTCTATAAAAAGTATAGAAGACAGTATGCTGATGGTGGACTAGTAAGTCCTTTCGATGGGCTAGAACAATCTATTATAGATGAAATAGAATCACTCGATGTTTTTAACTGGATAAAAAAGAAAGCCAAAAAGAAACTGTCTAAAGGTTTTGATACATTAGGAGACAACCCTACTAGAGAACAAGTAGAAAGTTTATGGACAAACAATCAAAAGAGTTTGGGATTGTTAGCACCTGAGATACAAGATAGAATAACTAATACTTATGAAGATGCTTATGATAGTTATTTTAACTTAGACATTCCTACAGGAGATACTGAAAAGTTAGCAGGAGCAAGCGCTATTGCTGCTGGGGGCGGTGTCTTAGGAGACTGGTGGAACAAAGGAAAGAATGTTAGAATACCGGGAGAAGATAAAGCGTCTTGGAAAACTCTTGGTAAAGATTCTCTTAAACAAGTAACTAGAAGTGACGCGGCATTTAAAGCAGGTAAGACAGGACTAAGTACCTTAAGACCCCTTAAAGCTTTTACTCCTAGCATGTTAGCAACAGGACCAGACCCATTAACAAGACAATTAGTAAGTAGAAGCGCTAGTGCTATATCAAAAGCGTCTCCTTATCTTTCTTTGTTAAATCCGGGAACAGCACAAGCTCCTTCTCCAGAAGAAATGTACGGTGTAGAGTTTGGTACTCCTGAATATTATAGTGCTGGTGTTAGCTTTAGTGGTTCTCTTCTTAGCAATAAGAAAGATAGAAGAGAAGATAGAATTAATAGAACTAACAAGATGGAAGAACTTAGAGTTAAGAATGCTCAAGCAGTAGCACAAGCTAAAGCTAGGGATGAAGCACAAGCTAAACAGGAATCTCAACAGAAACAAAAAACACAGAAACAAAAAGAGAAAACTTACTCCAATGTTACTGTAGATAACAAAGGAAGTAAAGGATACACAGGACAAGGCTCTCAGTCTAGGGCTGGCAATAGAACGAGAACAAAACCCACCCCTTCTCGCGGTGGCAGTAGAAGGAATTATGGAGTCACTGGTAAACTAGTAACAGGTGGCAGGTGATTCTAGATAGCTGAGAGGTGTTTCTCGATGTCTTCTACCATCTCCCCTACTCTGTTGTTGACTAAACGAATAAGTGCGCCATAAACGTGCTTGTTGGGAT
>UEXN01000341.1_pt3 | contig 33117 bp, 63 predicted proteins | sample 1796711 | NCBI WGS metagenome assembly UEXN01 (sample SAMEA4772470, study PRJEB27181) | metagenome | reverse complement strand
ATGCAAGTAGGAGATTTAGTATATATCCCTTATTTCGGAGAGTATGGGATAATAGTTAGCAAATATCATTATGATGACGATGATGTCGATGGTGAATGGGATTGGAATGTTGTTCAGTTTTGTGGATATTGTAGCAACGAATATGAAGAGGATTTGGAGGTTGTATCATGAAAGTAGGAGATTTAGCATATCTGAACAAGTCAATGAGGGAGCTTAACTACCCAGAAGTGGGCATCGTTGTAGCGATTGAGGGAGGTAGGTATCGAATTGGCTTCCCTGATGGTTCCACAAGTATATTCCATCCCAGTCGGTTTGAGCGCAAACCAACAACAAAAGAGGACAAAAAATGACCTTTACAAATTGACTGAGCAGGTTATATTATAAACATCACAAAGGAGAGGAAAATGAAAGTAGGTGATTTAGTTAGAACACTCAACGGTAATTTGGGTCTTGTTATTGAATACGCAGGTGCTGACGATCATGAGCCAAATATGGGATGGTGGTTGGTAATGTGTGGGTCTGGCACCACTTGGTACTTTGAAGGTCTTTTGGAGATAATATGCAAATAACGGACATAATCTGTCCTCGACAATATGACTCAATAGGTTATATTATAAACATCACAAAGGAGAGGAAAATGAAAGTAGGCGATTTAGCAGAGACAGTGAGAGGTAATACCGTTCTTGTAATAGAAGTCGGAGATGGTTGGTGTAATATACTATTTTCTGGGAGCGGTTTTTTGAGAACGGGATACCCCAGTGAGTGGCTAAGGAGGATAGAATGCAAGTAGACGTTAACAAAATCATAGCTTATGAAAGCGGTGAAATGACTCAGGAAGAGGTAATAGAGTTCTTCCAAGAACTAATCAACACTGGTCACGCTTGGAGGCTACAAGGTCACTATGGCAGAACAGCCCTTAGACTGATAGAGTATGGCTACTGCAAGGAGGTAGTATGCAAGTAGGTGATTTAATAACTCATAACCCTACTGGGGCGATAGGCATAGTGGTCGAGGAAAGGTCAGGCAGCGTATGTGTGGTTTGGTGTTCTGATCCGCTACACAAGGATGAAGGCGAGGAGGAGTGGATAGCTAAGGTGTTTATCGACGAGTTTTGCAAACCGGACAAAAAATGACCTTTACAAATTGACTGAGCAGGTTATATTATAAACATCACAACGAAACAATCGGAGAAAGAATGTCTGATATTACACTTGAAGATTTGAAAATACACATGGAACGCTCAGAAGAGATGGGCAACTCTCACTATGTCAGTATTCTTTCTGACTTTATTGATTATTACAAAAGAAAAAAACGGCTTTCGGAGCGTCAACTTAGCTTTGCAAAGTGTATTTTTTACTCCACAGGCGAGGAAGCCCTACAGGAATTTAGAGGCTACAAGGTTAAACTTGATAATGATGAAGAGTATCGTGAAATGCTTCGCATTGTCTCCAGATACTATGAACAAACCCCATACAACACAGCAACAGCATCGGCACTGTTGGGTTATTTGAATTGTCATCCATCTGCAAACCCCAGCCCACCGCCCTATGAGAAGGTAAAGAGAATGATTAGTAACTCTTACGCCATCAATGTCTGGGAAAGCCACAAAGCAGAGCCTAAGTTTCAAACTGGTGATTTGGTAAGACTCCGAGCTTCCGTAACGGGAGTGGGGTACAGCCAGAGCAAGGTTGACTCTTGGATGGTTATTGCTATTGGGGTTAAGCCTATTGATACTTCCCATGTATATAATGAAAAGCTGGGCGGAACCAAGCGATATGATTTGTTGGAGGTTGGCGGTACTGCCATTATAACGGTGATGGAAAAGCATCTAAAGAAGCACAGAGTACCGAAAACCAAAAAGCGGACATAATTTGTCCTTGCCAACTACTCCCCTACAGGCTATATTACTAACATCACAAAGGAGAAAACAAATGAAGGTTGGAGATTTAGTAAAACTGGGCAATGGCGATAAGTATTTTATTGGTGTTATCATATCAAAAACTCGGATACACACCATCCCTCATTACGACGTAATATTTTATGAGGATAGCCTTGGTCATATCAAGAACTTACCATTTTATTCACTGGAGACAATGTGCGAGTAGGTGATTTAGTAAGGTGTAACCCTGATGCCGGTATCCAAGGCATCATAATATCTATATGCGATGACCATTGGGAATTCCGATGCCCAACCGCAGATGTTTATTGGATAAACGGAATATCATCGGGTGAAATTGTGATGATGTTTCAATATGGCTTGGAGGTAGTATGCAAGTAGGAGATTTATGCAAAGTAGTGAGAAAAGGCACTCACGTTCGGTGCCAATATGACGAATACGTTATTTTACTCAAACCAGTAAACCCTTTAAATATTAAACAGAAAGAAATTAGTTATTGGGAAACCATTAACCAATCCACCGGTGAATGGAATCACCACCATACGCTCGACTTGGAGGTAGTATGCAAGTAGGAGACTTAGTAACGATTAACGGATTTTATAAAGGTGATGCTGTTGGTATCATCATTCGCTGCATTTCCGGATGGTCAAAGGCAAAGGTTGTCGTGTGGATGGATGGAACACAATGCAGCTACCCAGAGAAGAGCTTGAAGGTGATAAAATGCAAACCGGACAAAAAATGACCTTTACAAATACTACTCCCCATGATACATTACTAACATAACCAAGGAGAATACAATGGATGATCAACTTTTTTCAGCACTTATAAGGTCTTTAATCAAAGACAACCCAGATATATCATGGGATCTAAAGCAAGAGCTTAGGCATGCCCTTGATCCAAACAGCCGTGCGGTGTGGTGGTCTGTTGGGGATCTTGAACAAAGAGCCGCAGAACAAGAGGAACTTGAGGAAGAACAACTTTACGATAGGAGTAAGTTTGAGTCTGCACTCGATAACATAATAAGTGATCATGATTGCAATTGGGGTATCTCTTGGGATACTTTAGACAGTTATCTCGATTCTTATTGCAGATTGGAGGGGTAATGAAAATAGGAGATTTAGTACAATTATCGTCGTATGGCGAATCAAGGAACCAGAATGCGGATTGCTATCACGGCTGGGGTTTTGTAAGGGAGGTGTATAAAGGAGACACAAGGTATCCTATTTTAGTACACTGGTATAAAGCGAACGGTTCGGAGTTTTGTGGTATGCGCTTCCACCGCAGAGAGCTAAAGAAATTCAAAGCGGACAAAAAATGACCTCGACAACTACTCCCCTACGTGCTATATTATAAACATCACAAAGGAGAGCAACATGGAATCAGGCGACTTAGTAAGAATCTATTCCCATTACAAACTTGAAGGTACTATCTGCATAGTCACCGAGGTTATGCCGCCAACAGGAAAGGTTCGTACTCGATATAGAGTGTACCTTCCGAATGGAAACATAACTTGGTTTTATAATGATCAACTCAGGAAGGTATCATGAAAGTAGGAGATTTGGTCTGGAGTCCTTTTCATGAAACATGGGGAGTTATCGTTAAGAGTTTTGGTGTTAATAATCACCATTGCAAAGTCCTGATTGATGGCGAAGAATGGCAAATGTCAAAGACAAAACTGGAGGCGATACAGTGAAGTTCAAAGTAGGAGACTTGGTAGGTATCGGCTGGAGCGGAATACTTAAACGTCCATTACCAGCCATTGTTGTGAAGGTTTTGCCCTGTCCGGTTTACAAGTCTTTTATATATGTCGTAAGAACCCTCGACATAGATGCACATGAGAGGTGGTGCTCCGACGTAGACATCAGTATTTGGGAAACGGACAAAAAATGTCCTTTACAAATTGGCTGAGAAGGTTATATTATAAACATCACTTCAACAACGGAGAAAACATGAAGTTATACGAAAACAGCAAATGTGAACGTCAAAGCCCAAACCGCTGCGGCTATTGTCGAGAAACTGGGCATAACCGCTTAGACTGTCCCCATGTGGCGAAGGATTGGGAACACTGGCAACACTTTAGGGTTCCTCCTCGAAGGCAAGGCTGGTATCGTAGCCGCCAACAGCCTAAGTACTGGGGTGAATGGTACAGCGATTGTATGAATACCATAGAGAGGCAGCGAAAAAGGCAGGCAAAAGCTTCTACTCCCGTAGTACGGGGTGCCCGCAAGTGTGGGTTCTGCGGTAGCACGGGACACAATCGTCGAAACTGTCTTAAAATGGCTGCTTTTGTCGAGCTTTGCAAAAAAGCCAACCACAATTATCGTAAAACATTCTATGATGTTTTTGTGAAGACTCACGGTATTGACGTCGGAGCAGCAGTCGAGCTTACCAAGAGTTCAAGCTGGAATACCACAGTAGATAATGGTGGTCATATTGGTCTGATAACAAAGATCAATCTCGATAAAATAAATATCTTCACAGCGTATGATGGTGATTACGATCACAATGAAATCTACGGACAGAATCTTCAGATACAGGCACTTGTTGATGGTGATACAGTAGGTATAAACCTCGCAGCCTTTTGTACTTCTAACAGCACAATGGAGGACGACGTATCGCTTTCAGAACTGGTGAAACGGTGCGAATACCGCTGGGCTAACTTCTCACTTAGCAAGGTCATCGGAAAATCCGAGTTTCCACTTCCCGATAAATGGGTAAGCTCTTATGATGACGCTTGGGAATTCCTTGCCAAGAAGCGTAGTTATGAGAAGCTAAAATGCGATGGTGTGGTACAACTTGTTGAGAAGTGGGCTAACCATTCGTAAACGGACATAATTTGTCCTTTACAAACTAACTGAATAGGTTATATTATAAACATCACAAAGGAGAGCAACATGCCAAAACAAACAACATTCATCGTATCCGGATGGGTAGAACGTCACTACCGACTTGAGATAGAAGCCTCTTCTTATGAGGAAGCAGAAAGCATAGCAGAGAGCAAACTTGATTGCGACCGACTATCGGATCTTTGGGATTATGACGATGGCACTCACATTCGCATTACCGATGTGGAGTGTGAAGATCCCGAATGGGAAGAGGAAGAGGTTCCTTTCGCTTTATAAATAACGGACAGAATTTGTCCTTTACAAATTAACTGAACGGGTTATATTATAAACATCACAAAGGAGAGCAACATGAAAGCAGGCGACTTAGTAAAATCTTATCTCGGGAACACAGCAATAATATTGAGGGCGTATAGAATAAAGAATGGACACAAAGAAGAGCTATTCGTGGATCTCCAGTGGACTTCTACTGGATATACCAAAGCCTGCTATCAGGCCGCTGTCCTCAAAAAGATCTAACCGGACATTTTTTGTCCTTTACAAATATCCAAAACCTAATTACATTATAAACATCAAAACAACAACCCACAACTAACCAACAACGGAGTCCTATCATGGCTATTGATTTTCGCACCTTCAACTCTATCATCAATCCTATCCTTTCCGCCAAATATCCTGTGCTCATTCGTGGTCGCCATGGTATCGGTAAGTCCGAGCTTGTCTATCAGACTGCCAAAGATATTGGCCTGCCTGTCGTCGAGCGTCGTGCCTCTCAAATGACCGAGGGTGACTTACTTGGTTTGCCAAAAGTCGAGAAAGGTGTGACTAAGTGGCTTGCACCAGAGTGGTTGCACAAAGCCTGCAATGAACCAGTCCTATTGTTCCTTGACGAAGTTGATCGTGCTACCATGGAGGTACGCCAAGGTATCTTTGAGCTATGCGACTCCCGCAAAATCGCTGGGCAAGTTCTCCATCCAGACACCCTTATCTTTGCTGCTGTCAATGGTGGTGAGCATGGTGCGCAGTACCAAGTCGGTGAAATGGACCCCGCAGAGCTTGACCGCTACACTGTGTTCGATGTAGAGCCAACTGTAGAAGACTGGCTTGACTGGGCTAAAGACAAGGTATCAACAGAAGTTTGGGATTTCATCAACCAGAATCATGCCCATCTTGAGCACAAAGATGAGTACGAACCTAACAAGGTTTATCCTTCTCGTCGCTCTTGGGTTCGCCTCAACAAGGCAGCTTCACAGCTTCCAGCTATCGAGAACGGTACTACCCTATACCACTTGGCTAACGCCTTTGTCGGTATGGAGGCCGCTGTTGCTCTGAATGACTTCATCAAAAATTACAAGCGTCAAGTCACTGTTAAGGACGTTATTGATGATGGCAAACTCAACTTAGTGAAAGACTTCGCTAACAACGAACACCTCTCCCTTATCGAGAAGATGAAAGCGGTAAATCTTTTCTCGGAAAGTATGAACCCAACACAGCTACAGAACCTTGCAGAGTACTTTGTTTCCCTACCTTCCGAGATCGCCATGACTATCTGGACTCACATTGGTAAGGCCAAATGTCAGGAAAACATCGCTGGCTTTCATGGCACTGTAACTAAAGACGGTACTAAAGTAAATATGCACATCGTCGAACTCATGAACCGAAAATAGGAGGTATATCATGAATGTATTTATCCCCATAAATCAAGCTAATCTCTACACAAGAACAGTATTTAACAAGTCGAAAGGATATAATTGCAAGCGTAAAACCCAAAACCCCATAGCTGTTGCTCATCAAAAGCGTGGCGGTGCTGGGTCTGGTCTTCACAAAGATAAAAAGAAAGAACAGAATCGTCGTGCCTGTCGGGGTAAGATCAAAACGGACACTTTTTGACCTTTACAAACTAACTGAATGGGTTATATTATAAACATCACAACGGAGAGCAACATGACTGATAAAAAACCATTCGACTTGAACCATCACACTTTCGCACTGTTGCGACAAGAGCCGTTCTTTGCAGCCCTGTCAAGGCGTATTACCAAGTACTCTACCAACTCTATCCCCACAGCCGGTGTCAAGCTCAACAAAGATACAGCACAATTCGAGATGGTATATAACCCTGAATTTCTTTCAAAGCTCACAGACACTGAACTCGCTGGTGTACTAAAGCATGAGTTCTACCATATCATTTTTGAGCATGTCACTGGTAGGCTACCACCGGAGGGCATGTCCATGCTATGGAACGTGGCGACTGACTTGGCTATCAATTCTCATCTTGTCAATGAGCTACCAGAGGGTGCGCTTATTCCTACACAAGGTAGATTTGAGAAGTACCCAAAGGGTAAATCTGCGGAGTGGTACTTCACTGAATTACAGAATGATCCAGATATGCAGCCCGACAAGGGTGATGCTGATGGCGAAGGTGACGAAAATGGAGAATCCGGTGGCAACGGTTCCGGCACTCCACAGCCACTCGATGACCACAGCGGTTGGGGTGAAGCAGATGCGGAGACTAAAGCTATGGCCAAAGAACGCCTGAGACAGGCGGTTGAGGATGCAGCTAAAGAGGCTTCTTCTCGTGGTTCATGGGGTACTGTATCTTCCGAGATGCGTAAGAAGATTATGGATATGGTGAACCCTAAAGTTGATTGGCGTAAGGTGTTGAGGTACTTTATCAAAACCTCACAGAAGTCTAACAAACGTAGTACTGTCCGTCGCATTAACAAGCGTTTTCCCTATATTCATGCTGGTAAGAAGGTATCCAGAACAGCTAAGATAGCCATATCTATCGACCAGTCCGGCAGTGTATCAGATAAGATGCTTGCTGCGTTCTTTGCAGAGCTTGGCAGCTTGGCTAAGTATGCGGAGTTTACGGTGGTTCCTTTCGATACTAAAGTTGGTGAGGAGCACGTCTATGTATGGAAAAAAGGAAAACGTAATACTTGGGATAGGGTACTCTGCGGTGGTACATGCTTCAATGCTCCCACTAAATGGGTAAATGAACGACAGTTTGATGGGCATATCGTTCTAACCGATATGTGTGCTCCAAAGCCTATCCCTTCCAAATGCCAGCGCATGTGGATGACCGACTCAGAGGGCAAAAACAGCCAATATTTCACGACTAACGAAAGGGTGATAGTGATAGAGCAATAAGCCCTAAAATGCCCATTTTAGCCCACTTACATGCGCCTACGGGTGTGAGGTGATATATGATTAACACAGTTAATAACCACAGATACAGAATCGAATTAGAGATTATAAAAAGACGTATGCAGAATAACAAGGTTAAACCTATAGATACACAGAACGAGGTAAGCAATGATAGTAAAAAAAGCAGTGATGAGAAGCAGAATAAATAGCGAATACTACGCTATGAAAAACAGAAATGATAATACCGGACAAAATGTGTCCTTTACAAAAGAGACTAAACAGGATAAGTTATTAATACCAAACAATGGAGAGGTAAATATGCAAATAATCGAAGCTAAACTAAATCAAAACGGGCTCCCTGTGGGGAAGGCACTTGTCGAGCATAACGGTAATTTCTACATCGTGAGTGAATCAAGCGACAGAGGGCTGGAAACCTTGATATTCCGCTCAGATGCTGCTGGTAATGTCACAGACCACCTTGAAGTTGGCGGTAGTCGAGGCGTCAGGCTTCATGAAGTTTTAGCTAACTTTGAAAGCGAGCTATTCTAAACGGACATAATTTGTCCTTGCCAACTGCTCCCCTACAGGCTATATTACTAACATCACCAACGACAACGGAGTCAAAATGAAAGTAGGCGATATTATTCAACTCAAACGATACCCACAAAACGGCAAGTTCAAGGTCATCGAGGTGTGTAAGCGTAAGCAGGGAATCACAGAGATAGTGTTTCACCCTGTTGACCGAAACGATAAATGGTCTGCTGGATGGGCACGACACTATGATGTAGTCGAACCCATCGACGATATTAAGGAACAAGCGGCTAAGGAAGTCCAAGAAGCCGTCGAAGCCGTCACAGCGTTTGCCAAGGCTCGCCCTGCGCTTATCATCAAGCCCAATAGCCCAACAGGAGAGTTATTGCAGCCACTTAGAGATGAACTATTCTGGGCATTACAGAGACTTTATCACCTCGCTGGTGTGCCAAATGCAACCACAGAGGCACGGTACGCATGTGAGAGCACTGTTAATGAAATCTGCTCTTTAGGTTAAAACCGGACATTTTTTGTCCTCGACAACTACTCCCCTACAGGCTATATTACTATTACACTTCAGACATCGGAGATAACTTATGAAGTATTCTATTTTCCTTTTTGCCGCTTTCCTTGTTCCTTCTGCCATACAGACAGAGCAAACCCCAGAATCCCAGCCACAGGCTGTTGTAATTGTCTTAGATGAGGAGGCCACTTTTGAGTACTTGCCATCGGTTGAGGTGTCTGTTGACGTCAACGATATTGAGATAGTGTCATGTTATGACCTCGCCTGTGTAGAACAGAACTACTAACCGGACATTTTTTGTCCTTGCCAAAGTGACTGGATAGGTTATATTATATACATCACCCCGACAATGGAGCTTAAAAGTGAGCAACGAAAAAAACAACCAGTGGCGACAAAACGAGTCAATCGCAATCAGAAGAGCAAAACGAATTGCCCGCAACCTTGAACGCCTCATGTTCGTCATTTACAACAATGAAGAGGATCGTTATGAGATTGTCAACGAACCTGAGCTTTATCACCTCATAGAAGAATTCGACCTTGACATGGAAATTGTAGCGGAGTGTGATTAATGAATAAGGAATTACTACTTGATATGTTTAATGCCCTCATGTTTATGGCCATCATTTGGCTTTTGATGTTTTTATAAGGAGACTAAACAATGAAAAACAAAGTGACAAAGGAAGTTCTTGAAGATTTGGCTATCGTGTTCTTATGTTTTATTATCCTTGGGATTTGCCTGATATTCGGATTACCAAGCTAACCGGACACAATTTGACCTCGACAATATACGAGAACAGGCTATATTATAAACATCACCCCAACAATGGACGTCCAATGCAATATGCAAAAATAAAAAACAGTAAAGTATCTCGCTTTGAAGGCAACTTCTACAATTACATGACAGCCTGTGGTTATACAAAGCGGAGCGGTGCCCCTACGAACTACATGGTTCAACTGGAAGGCTCCAATCGCTGGTATCGTGTCATGAACTATTGCATAAGCAACAGCGGGACGCTCTTTGTTAAGACCAGCGAAAATTCCTTTCTCGTGGTAAGAGATTACGACATCCAATGCGATATATAGAAAACGGACATTTTTTGTCCTTGCCAAAGTGACTGGATAGGTTATATTATATACATGAACGAAACACTTTTTCTTTTCATTTTCCTTCTTTCCCTTTTTGGAGTCCTCGTTATGGCTATCGTTAATTACACTGGAACCTATCCCAACCAAGAGGTATTCAACACAAAGCACGTTGGCTGCGTTATCAAGTCGGAGACTCGTGACTTCAGAGCTATGAGCGATGTGTATACTACTGCTGACTATGCTCTGGTTTGGCTTCCAGAGGAAGAGGATACCAAGTGGATACGAGTCAACATCAATTATATGGGCTGCGATATGGTTGGTGTCATCACTCCTGACATCACTACTGGCGAGTATGCCGATGACTATGCCATCTATCTCCTGATACAAGAGGACATCCGAAAAGAGAACGAGCGTATCCAAGAGGAGCGAAGGGCTAAGAAGGCAGAACAGGGTTTTAAGAAAGCTCTGCTCGAACCAGCCAAAGGCGTAGTCTGTCGAGCTATCAAGGGTCGCAAGGTTCCCAAAGGAACCGAGGGTATCATCTTCTATATCCGATATGACCGAATTGGCTTCAAGTCTTCAGATGGCGTTGCCCACTGGATTAATGCAGACCAGATAGAGGTAATGTATAAATCTTGGGACTTCCAACCAGAAGATAGCTGGAAAGACGAGTATAACAGGACTTCAGCCACTTGGGGTTCAACCGAGCAATACCTAAGACGCCAACGCTTATAACCAAGCCCTAACCATCAAACCACCACCGGAGATAACATCATGGAAACAACTAAAAGAACAACCCTTGAAGATGCCCAGAACTTCGCCCTTCACTTTTATGGGAGCATCGGACTACTTCGAGCACTCCAAGAAGCCCAAGACAAGGAGGTTATCTTGTCTGCGATTGCAGAGGCGTTGCTACAACATCCAGAACCAGCAGAAGCATAAGGAGTCGAGACTATGAAAAAAGGATTTTATTTTATTGTTGTTGACGATAGAGACAAAGACGGTAACAAATACATGAAGCCGGAACTAACGGAGGGTTCATTTGAGTATTACGGAAAGCTGTTTATTCATAGGTCTAAGGAGTGGGATGGCTGGTCGAACTCTTGGAAGGTAAGCCACAGAGAAGCAGGAAGCGCAATAACTACGAACAAGTCGTTAAAGCGAGCAAGGGAAATAGCCAAGGGGCTGCAAGGTTTTCCCATGTGGGAGTTAAGCCATCATCAAGCCCTAACCGACGCCATAGCATGTCCTTCCAATGCAGACCAAATAGATAAAATTAAAAAAGTGATAGGGATAGTGTAATGATAGAGTTAAGGTATACGAGTATAGAGCAGTGTATAGAGGGAACGCTATTACATTATGAGAATGGTAAGTCTATGGGCATTCTGGTAAGCAAGGAGTACACAGAGTTGAAGGGATACAGAAATATGCCCTATTGGTTTTGGATGTTAGGTATCCTATCCACAGAAGGTTTTTATTTTGATATTGAGTTAGGGAAGAATTACAGGTTATTTTTTTAATCTCTACTACTCCCCTGTATGCCCTATATATTCCCTACTACGCCCCTACCCTCATACCCTACGCCCCTACAAGCTAATATGAGCGTATTCAGGCCAATTCAGGCGTTTATGTACGTTTGTGGGATATGCGTTGCATACTGGCCTGTATTATTGCCTGTTAAGCGTGTGGTGTGTTATGCAGGTTGCGAGCGGGTATATGCGAGTGTGTATGTATTAGGCTCGTTTAGGCAGAAAAGTCAAGCTAAATAGTCATTTTTTACTGTTTTTTGACATAAAACGTGCAATGTTACGGGGATTTGTTTATGTATGCACTATGTATTTGAGAGCGTGTGTGATGTCCATAGCTGCCCGCATAAAGGAACAGCCAAATAAGACCGGTGGATGTAAAGCCCACAGATACGGATAACCAGCCAATGAGTCTGACCACCGCTTAAAACAAAACAATATAGACTAAAGCACCTCGATTCCCTGCGATACATAAAGGTTGAGTTGAGGGCTTTCGTGCGCCTCGTGCGTAACATGTGTTACATGTGTGTGATGTTACTTCGTAACATTGTGTGACGAGTGTGTCACGGCAGATTGTCGAGCAGGCAGGCGAATTCACAAATACTTGACATAACTCCAGACAATTTACTTGACATAACTCCGAGACGTTGAAAACGTAGTTTGTAAGTAGCTTTTCAAATTTACTTGACATAACTCGTGACCATTATGATTTACTTGACATAACTCGGGACGTTATTGAGAACAGAAAATTTACTTGACATAACTCGGGAAAGTTATCAACCAACAAAATAAAATTCGGTTGTATAAGGCACTCGGACAAATTATGTCCGGAATTCGTGTTGCATTAATTTTGGTGATGGGTTAAATTACTACATGAAACAAAACAGTTTTCCCTTTTTGGAGTTTTACATGATACTTGATATTTTAGTCATCTTTGCCGCCATCGTAGCTATCTTGGTTCTTTTGGACTTGTCGGTTTTCGTTGGTTGTTTCATCGCTTGTGGTTTTCGCATGCCAACCAGAACAGAGTATCTAACAAATGCACCGGCTATTCTATCGGGCTTGTTAGGAGGCGTTGGTCTTTATTGCCTTGTTGTGATTGTCTGCTTATTGTAAACTATTTTCATATCGGACAATTTCTGTCCGGATATTCGTTTGCACTGTAGAACAGAACAGGTTAAATTAATACATGAAACAAAACAGTTTCCCTTTTCACTTTCCCTTTTGGAGTACCATGTCAGAACTTACCCAGCTAACCAGTGAAGCCCGCAAGGCCGCAACCTATACCGCTTGCATTCAGTATGTTGTCGTTATAAGAGAACCCAGCAAATGCGGCACCTTCGATATTTACGACTATGACATTATGCAGAGCGTTGATCCAGACGACTCAGATGTCGCCATAGTCCGTGAATGTAGACCCGACTATGAAGCCCATCGAAAGATGCACGGTATAGATGATGAATCAATTATGAAGGGAGTACGTAATTTTGTAAAGACTCGATAATATTAAACCGGACAAATTGTGTCCTCGACAAACCAACCCCAGCAAGTTAAATTATATACATGAAACAAAACAGTTTCCCTTTTCCCTTTTTGGAGCTTACCCTATGCCTATCAACTTCTTAAATCTTGAACGTTATTCTGAAGACCTTTCCGACTATGCAGACCAGCACAACCCTGAATACATATTGGAATTGTCCAAGCGTATGAATGCGCAGGCTGATCGTCTTGAATTCCTTTTCATGGACATTGTAACCAGCCCAGACCACAAACCAATTGAGTATAAGGATGTCATGCACTGGCGGGCTCGTACCTCATTCCTTCGTAATACTGGTAAGGCAAGGGCAGCCAAGCGTTTAGAGAAGCGGATGGCACTTGAAGAGGCCAAGTCTTTCGACCATGACGAGACTTTCCAAGAGGGCTACAAAGAATTCTTAGCTTCTGAATTCGACCTTGACTAACCTACCCTTTCACCCTTTCCCTTTTCCCCTACCTTACGGAGTTTCCCATATGTATAATCAAACCCTTCATGACAAAACCGGTTCCTTCATCGCCTCTACTTTCGCCAGTATCACAGAGTTATCAGATGGTGCCATCAGTGACATACAATCTCTATTCGAAAGCTATAACGATTTATTAAATTATATTATGGCTTTCATCGATGTTACACTAAACGAAGCACTCGGTTTATGCGAAGTGATATTTCCTCATGAAGCAGAAGATCACTGGGAATCCCTGCGTTGGCAATAACGGACATATTCTGTCCTTTACAAAACAGACCCAGCAAGTTAAATTATATATATGAAACAATCAAGTTTCCCTTTCCTTTTTCGGAGTATCCTATATGTCTAAGTCAATCCGCACTACTAACTCAAACGTCCCCGCTTACTGGGTACAGAACACCCCAGCCCATTCTAACAATAAGCAATACACAACTGACGGGCAAAACCTGTACAGCTATAACCTCCGCATAGGTGCAACCATAGACGGGCAGAAGATTCTATTTGACTACACCGCCCCAGCCGGTCACATGATAAGCTCAACAACTTCATGCCATATAGGCAAAGCCCGCTTTCATGCTCATCAAGTTATGGACGTTGACGTTGCCCGCCATGCGGACATCATACGATAACCCTATCCACTACACCCTAACCTTACTACTTATCTATACGGAGCTACTACTATGTCTTACACTATCATTCCAAATACCTTCTCATCTGGCTGTACTTTAATCCTAACTGACAGAACAGGGAACCAACAGAAGATCGCTTGTGCCAATACAGCAACAGCAGAATTTGAAGCTCGCTTGTTAAAAGCAAAGCGAAGTTAAACAGGGGGCTCCTCCCCCCTCCCCCCTACTCCCACCGGTGTAGATAGGAAGATAAAATAAGTACCTTAGAACCTTGATTTTCGGCGGGCGAGCATATGGTACATTCATAATACGGATGAAAAATTCCCAGAATTGAAAATTTTGCCCCAAAAATTTTTCCATACTACGTATTTGTAAAGGAGAACAAATATGTGGTTATTATTTTTATTGGGGTTTAGCGGTTGTGCAAAGAAGAATATGGTTAATGCGGCACGAAACGCTTTTAACGACAACAATTGTGTTAAAACCCTAGAAGCTTATATGAGAAGCTCGGGTTGCCCAGACGTGCATTTAGTAAAAAGGCCCCAAGAAGTAGTTATTCGATGTAAAAAGGACGATGCTGATAGAGGGAAAGTTTGGGATAATTATTGGTTTAGAGTAACACCCGCTTTTCTTAATATTACACCAGAGCAACTACCCGAAGTTGAGAAGCATACCATTTGCAAAGACCACAACCATAGAGTTGAAGCTTATCCTCCTGAATAAACTATTTACTTACAAATAGAGGATTTGCAATGAAGTTAATAATGGAAAATTGGCGGCGATTACTGCTTAACGAAGCAGCTAAGAATGCAAAAGATTTGAAAAATTTCTACGAAGAAAATTGGACGGAACATAACAACATGATTCGTGGGTTGTGGAAAAAGTACGGTATGTGGAAATTGGGTGAGATGATGAACATTGGAATTCCTCAGCATGTGCAAGATAATTGGGGAAGCTACCCGAAAGAAACCAAAGATAGGATATCAAAGCAATATTGGGGCCTTATGACAAAGTTCAAACCCCCGGTTTCGATTGTTATTGTATCCGAAAGAGGCGGTGAGATGGAAGTTAGTTATGGCGCAATATTTCCAAAAACAGGAAGCCCGGCAATACTTTTGAAATTCGAAAGTGGTGTTAATAAAAAGGCGGGAAATCTTATGAGAAAGGGTTTCCCAATACAGGGAATGCCCGGAGGCTCGATTGAATTCAATAAGCCAAAGCAAGTGTATGGGAAAAGCGATGAATGCAACGATGCATTCGTTGTTAATAACACGCACCAAACCACCGATGGGTGGGGTCCATTGCTTTATGATATTGCAATGGAAGTTGCAACAGTGCTAGGCGGCGGACTAACCAGTTCCCGCAAAATGGTATCATCCAATGCCAAGCCGGTTTGGGACTATTATCAGGATAAGCGCAGCGACGTCAGTAAGGATCAAATGGATATTGAAAAAAATCAGGCGAATGATTTCGGCCTCAAACAGCTTACCCCTAACGACCCAAAAGATGACTGCGGGCAAAAAGCCTCTATTGAGTGGGCTCATGGAGAAGATTATGGCGCATGGGAAAAATATGACGCAAAGAATGTTTGGGCTAAAACTCGCTCGATGTCGAGTGATGAGCGAACTGACGTTCCATGGAAGGACCAGTCAGTTTCGAAAAGCTACCAAAAGGACCCGGATATTCTTAAGTTTCTTGGTGAAGCGGGTTTGTTGCATTTTCCGAAATTGGGCTATAATGCCATGAAGTTTCACACAAGCGACCTTCCTCCTTTTCCGGAAGATGACACAGAAGAACCACCACCGGAGCCCGATTTCAGAGATAATCCAGTACCCGGTGAAAAGCCATTTATAGATAAAGAGGCGGATAGGGCACTTAAAGACAAAATTATTAAACAAGCCTTAAGGCATCGGCTTGAGGAGCGAAATATAAGGATAAAAATCAAATGATAAAAGTGAAAATTATTCGTGAATCCCTTCGGGAAGAATTGTTAGATGAAGCCAAAGAGGATGATGCATATGAAAAATATTGGAAAAAGCATGAACGTGACTTCCGCCCTATATTGAGGTGGATATATGGCCGACACCTTGGTCCGGGTATGTGGCAAGGTATTGTTCCCGATATGATTAAGAAGTATAAAGACAAGGGCAATAAGTTTGCTCCGGAACGCCAAAACCGCATCAAGTATTTACAATGGGCCACCAACATGCACCAACTCGGTTATACTGATAAGGAGATAATTGATTCTTTAGATTTGTTTCACAAATACTCTAGTCAACTAAAAAACAAGGCAATAAAGAGCTATACTTCCCCCGCTCACCTTATTAATGCCTACAAAGAAGAAGTCGTTGGTCGTCGAACGGGCAAAGCCCGGAAGGAACGTGGAAAAAGCGAAAAAAGAGCATCTGAGGATGACCGCACTGTAATCTATGAAGATAAATATATCTTTGTTATTCGGCCACATCACGTTGAGGCAAGTTGCCATTACGGACGAAAAACTAAGTGGTGTATTGCTCAACCCGGCAATCAATACTTCGATGATTACACACAAAAAGAAGCAAAAGTGTTTTACTTTATCAAGGACGACAGGCGTAAACCTGACGATCAATATGCCATGGTTGCTGTTCAAATTGGTTTAGCCGAAGATAGGAGCATTGTTGTTGATGGTTACTGGGATAGATACGACAATGAAGACTTGCCTATTGAAAGAAGAGAACCTAAACCTATAAATGAATTGGATAAATTTTTTGGCGACGAAATAAGTGCGGCAATGGATGCGATCTCCGACCATGCCATTCAAAACCCCCCAATATTTGGGGAAGCGGCAAAGCTTGAAGCGCTTGATGAAGAAATATATACAAGTAAGTTTAATAAAAATAATCTTAATTTTAGCAGCGAGATGGATGAAGGTTATGATGGAATGTCTGCTTCTTTAAGGATTGATATAAATTTTGACGGTAGCATGAGACTCGAAGAGCTTTATGACGGCGATAAAGATATTGCGGACATCAGGGCAGCTATTGAAGACTATGAAAGTGTTCACGAGATGGATTATGACTTGACGCAATTCGTTGCAACTCTGGATTGGCCTCTATCCTTTGATAATTGGCCAGATCAATTTGAGGAAGATGGGGCTGCGTATATTGATGGAGACAGAATTAATATTAATATTCATTATGACTCACCCAACTTTGAGGATTCGGATGACGCTAAAGGTTATATCCAAAATGCTATTAGCGATCACGAAGACATGATGGGTATATGGAATAGCATAAGGGATTTTGTAGAAGAAAGATTGTCTGAATTCATGCAGCAAGATAACTTGCAAGCAATTAGAGACATTGCAGGTGGAATAAGCACTCTCAGTCCTAAATTAAAGAATCTAGACGTTACGTATGACGAAGAAAATACTGAAATTATTGTTTTTATGAAAGAGGGCTACGAAATACCTATGAAGTTTCGGTCATTCAATATGCCAGTTAAAGGGGGATATAGCAATGCCGAGGTCACTAGACAAGTTGGTGTATATGCTAGTGCCATACGTAGGGCGATGTATCCTTTAAAAGATAAGCTGTCATTTGCGCTAGACATAGCCTTTAACAAGCTAGAAGACCAAATGAACCAACAGACTCAATTAAAGTTCAAAGGGTTTAAACCCAAAGAGCCAATTAAATTTAAAGCACTCAACAGGACTGTATCGATTTCAACGCCTAATGCTGCCTCTATAATGGGTAAGTCTCCCGGATTTCGCAAACCGGTTGAGCCCATGCAGACTCTTATTACTTTTGGGTTCATAATTGATAGAAGCTATTCTGTTGAGGATATTAAACAGACATTTCGCTACCTAATTAAACTGGACTCCATGGTGGACGACATTATTAAGATGGCTCTTGATAGCTTTGATGTGAATGCTGCTTATAAACAGGTTAATAACGCCTATGAATCAGCCTTGGTGAAACACGGTAGCATCGCAAAAGCTAAAGAGGCCGATGACATCGACCCACAAGCATATACTGAATCAAAGAAAAGGAGAAAGTTCAAAGTAAGGATTTTGAAATGAAGATGCCAATAATAATATTGAATAGCAGAATACCCAAGGTGTTGTCTATGTTTATCAACATCTGGGCGATTACCATATGGCCGTTTGTTATTTCTCGTGGAGAGATGAGTGAACTAACACTCAACCACGAGAAAATACATATTAAACAACAAGCGGAATTGCTGCTTATTGGGTTTTATCTTCTGTATGCTGGTTTCTGGTTATATAATCGTCTATGGCATCGCATGTCGAATCAAGAAGCCTATATGAATATCCCATTTGAAAAGGAAGCATATAGCAACGAACATAATCTAAAATATTTGGGAGAAAGAAGATGGTATGCATGGTTTTCCTACTGCAAATAGCCAGTGCCGATAACTTCCCACTCCATATGAGTCTCAATATGGGTACCCATTGGTTCAAACGGTTGAAAGTCAATCTTGTGCCGAGACAAGTGGATAAGAACTAAACTGTAGGAAGGAAACGACTGCATTGCCTGACTCGGGAAGGTCATAAAACCTTGGTCCGGGCCAGTGCAAGCAGCGTAACCTAACAGTTGCGACCCATCGGCAGAATAAACTGCTAAAAGAATCATATATATTCTCGACGTGTCATAGGGTGCCCAAGAGAACGTCATGCCCGTCTTATAAATTGGGGCCGTAAACGCATAAGAAGGGTCAACATAAAGCATTTCCTGTGGTTCTATGTAGTCATAGCCCTCAGCAGTAAAAAACGTTATTTGCTCATCCTCACCCGTTATAGACACATGGTGTGTTGACGTCCTATCGTATTGGGTCTCATAGAGGTATGCATAATATTCTTGTCCTTGCTTAGTTGCTGTAAACGAGTGGATTGGACCTTCGACAAATATTGATTGACCAACATCAATAGCGTTGGTCGAGGGGGAGGTAATCAATAATTGGTCGGTGCACTCTCCTAGCTCCGGCAACCAAGAGGTATGACTTTCAAAGGTTGGCTGAAAGAACTTTGCTGTGAATTCAACAATAAGCTCTTGGGACTCGCCGACACATGCCGGACAAGCGATTTGCCTCAGATAGTAGTGTAGGTAGCCGCCATTACCTTCAATGATAGTCTCAGTTGCTGTCTCAGTCGACGGCTCCGTGATTGTATCAGGTGAAGAACCTTCAGAGTCAATAGCAGTCTCAACTGTTTCGTCATATCTCTTAATAACAGAGACATCAGAAGAACATGAGACCAAGAACAAAAATACAATAAAATACATTCTTACCTCTTTATATAATATAACACATTGAGGCCTGTTTGTCAAGTATTTTTTTATATTTTATTATAACCTTTTATTTGCATAATCTGGTAGGATAAAGCGCAGTCCTCATTCTCATATACTTCTTCTTCATGCAATGTGTGTACCTCATTATTTATTAATACTTCATAATGAGAATCAACGCTGTTATATACCGGATTCAACTCATAAACTCTAAGTATGATCCCACGCAACGGTAGTTGGTAAAAGTCTTGCACACACCAAACCAAATCACCAACTTTCATTTTATCACTTTTATTAAATCATCCCAAATAAAATCAGTTTGACCTTGATCATACCACAACACCTCAATCCAATCATGGTCTAAATCATCTGTCTTTGAGAAATCAATTATATTAACTACAATTCCCCACTTGTCTTGAGTTATATGTTTAACTAAATTGCCTGCTTGCATAATACCTCCTATCTACTTTTAACACGACATAAGTACTTTGTCAAGAAACAAAAGGAAAAAATACTATAAGGAATATTTAAAAAAAATTGCCTTAGTTGACGAATAACACTTTTTCATTCATAGTTAAATTATGGGGGGCTTATGAATGTTTGTTTTATTTTTAATGTTGTTCTCCTGTATTAGCGATAATATGCTGGTGCACGAGATAGAGAAAGTAGTCTATGAAGATAGAGAAGTTGAAGTAATTGTAGAAAAAGAAGTCGAGGTAATTGTAGAGACTGAGGTTGAAGTCTACATTGAAGACACAGGGCAGGATGCAGCGGATGTTTGGGTGGAACATTTCGAACAACCAATGTCAGTAAATGGGGTTGATATATTGTGGGTTATCGATCCGTCTGGTTCTATGCACAATGATAAACCACAGATATTAGATGGTATTGCTGATATGATGGCCGCTTTACCAGCAACAGGCTGGAGATTAGCTATCATAGGTTCTGATTATAGGTGGTCGGAAACCGAGAATCAGTTCCCACTAATTCCCGGAGATACTGCGGCAGATGCCGAGGCAATGTATAATGCTGCTGTAGTTGGGGCGTTTGAGGCTGGTTTCGATGCAGCCTATGGCTATATGATGAATAATCCGTATGCCCAAACATGGCTTCGTCCAGATGCAGCGTTGCTTGTCGTATTTGTTTCCGATGAAGACGAGCAGAGTAGCGTTTATTTTTCAAGCACTTCGCAATTTCAGCAATGGTTTTCCGGAGTGAGACAGAGTTCGTTTCTTGCATCTATTGTAAATTTTGATCCATCAGTCTCATTGTGTGATCATACCTCTGTTATGAACACCGGTGATGAATATATGGCTGCTACAAATTATTTTGGTGGGCAAATAATTGATATTTGTGATGAAGATTGGAGTGCTGGTGTTACAGATGCATCAAACCAGATTGCACCTCATGAATATTGGGATTTATCAAACCAGCCGTTGTACGATGATAGAATTTATGTTTTTGTTGATGGCGTTCCTTATTCAGATTGGTATTATGAACCAGCAGAAAACAGAGTTTATTTTAGTGTTTTACCCGATGGTGGTACTTTGGTTGAGATTGCGTATTATTATCAATAATCAAACTATTTACGATGAAAGTTTGGAGATATAATAATGAAAATAAGAATAGTTGAGAAAACAAAGAAAGAAAGAACCAAAGTAATTGCCGAAAACGCTACAATAGACAAAAAATATTTAAAAGATCAAGGAATTATCGTCCTTAGTAAGCTAGGAGAGGGTATGTTTGGTGTTGTTTATGAAATAATTGCCGATGTTGGTGATGGTAATAAACGATATGCTCTCAAATTTGTAAGCGACCAAAGCCAAGGCTACAGCAGAGAAAAATCAAATTATAAAAATATAAAACAATTTGTTGAGCTTGCGAATATAAGACAAGATGCTGAAGCAATGCGCTTAGGAAAGGTGCTACCGGTAATATATTCTGTTAGCGAGCATGTTGGCGGTCTTTATATTATTATGGAAAAATTAATTCCTCTATCAGAATCAGAAAAGAATCTGTTTATGTCTGAAATTGCTGCTTTGGCTTATTCGTATTCGCAAAAAAGAGTTGGTAGCCACGGAAGCCAGTTAATTGACCACATTACAGATAGAGACGGCAAGATTGGTATACCATTTGATAAAGAGAGGGCTATGGCAATCCTGAATGCTTTGGTCAGAAGTGACGAATACAGACACATCAAAGGGAAACAGCAACAATTAGCAATGAAAATAATAGGCAGAGGCAATTCTGATAAGAATGCAAAGATTATTTTTAACGGATGGAGCAATAGTAGCTTTTATGATGATGTAAAATATACAGCGATAAAAGAATTATATGATCTTAACAGCGAATTCAAGACATTTATGAACGGAATTGCAGATTTTCTAGTCACAGAATATAAAGAACCTAATGATCCCAATGCAACTTTGCTGGATGATGGTGATTTAGTAGGCCTGCTTTTGAATAGCGTATTTGATATAATTTTTACACAAAAATATCCAATGAAATATACTGATAATCCAAATTTACAAAGCCCATATGAGACCGGATATGGGCAATCGTCTAGTATTTATGATACTGATGTTGCTCCAAACCCTAAAATGCGTGAACAAAAGAAAGATTATGGCGGCAAAGGTATTGAAAGAAACCCAGCGCAGAAGTTTGGTAAGAAAATGAGCCCGCAAAAATACCCATTTGATGCAATTATTAGCGCCATTAGAAGATTGGGGCGTGATTGGAACATTAAAGCAAAAGATATGCATAACGCAAATGTCATGAAGCGTGCTGATGGGCAATATGTTATTGCTGACATTGGACTCTTTAATACAAGAGTGATACAAAGTCTGAAGTCTGGGATATTTGAAAGCAAAAAACGCAAGATAAAAATAAAAATAATTTGACAAAATACCAAAAACGTGTTATATTATAAGGGGATATTATGAAATTAATAATGGAAAACTTTCGAAAGTTCATGAATGAGGATGTTTATGGTGAAGAATTCTTAAAAACGCTTGGCCTAACATACCAAATAGAAGACGATGAGTTTCTTGTTCAAGTGGTGCACAAAAACGAAATTAATGGACAACTAAAAGTCATTGGAATGCTTGAAACAATGGAAATGGGAAAGAGCAGTGGTGGCAAGCCTACTCCGTGTATTCCTGAGACATATGAAATTGGTGCTGTCGCAGTAGATTCTAATTTTAGAAGCAAAGGTTTGGGCACTTGGCTTTACGAAGTTGTATCAGTGTTAATTTCACAGAAAACAAAAGGAAAAGCGGGATTAACATCTGATCACTCCTCTAGCACAACTAATGACGCAGCTAGTGTGTGGAAAAGACTTGAGAAAGGCCTGAGCTATACTAAAAGAAAAACCCCAAAAGGCTCCGGAGAAGAGGAAATTGACATGGAGACTGGTGAAGTCTCCGCAGCATACGATGGTGAGAACGAAAAGTTTGATTATAATAATAGTACACCCGATCCGAACGATGATTGTTATCCCCCAGTCGAAGGAGAGGCTGCTTCAGACCACAGTTTGAAGATTCCGCAGGACAGAATGAAAGAAATATCTAGCCTTATACAGATTCAAATAGATAATTACGACTCGTGGACTGAAAACAAGCAGTTCCCCAGTCGATCCCAAGCCAATAAGCTGTTTAACCTTGAATATAAACCAAGCAAATCAGGAATTTATGGCAAGAAGTCTTCTGAAGTACCTTCTGGGTCTCCGCAAGCAAGACCTGTTGATATAACAGGGCAAATAATGGGCCATTATCGAGAATGGAAAGAGCGTGGAACCCCTGAGGATGGAAAATGAGCAAAGTTATTACATTCGACTTCGATAATACCATTGCAATGTCTCATATGGACCTGTCAAGTGGCGATGTTGAGTTTATTTTTGAAGAGTATAACAAAGATATCATCAAATTGATGAAAAAATACATTAACGATGGGCACAATGTGCACATTGTAACTGCTAGGGACCCCAAAAAGGAAGCTCTTTTCCCAAATGATACCGTTCGGGCACACCTTGATAGGCTCTCATTAAGCTACTATTTTACGGACGAGAGAATTCACTACACTAACGATACCCCTAAGCTCCCAACGCTCGAAAAATTGGGCTCTACGCTCCATTATGATGATAATATGCAAGAACATATAGACAATTTCGGAGGAATATCTGTTAAACATCCTTATGATTTCTATCCAGACACCGATCAAGTGGCAAAAGCTGTAATATATGACTCGAAAGACAATATCTTATTGCTCCGAAGAACCGATTACGGCAAACAATGGGACATTCCGGGTGGCCATTTAAAGAATATCGAGGTAAATAGAGGCCCAGAGGGCTTCGAAGAGGGCTTAGAGCGTGAAGTTGCAGAAGAAACAGGGCTAATTTTACCTTTTGCTGAGTTTATTGGTGAACAAAAGTTCACTTGGAGGGACAAAACAAGCAATATACTGTATTATTTGTCAAAATTTGAACAAATTAGGCCCGAATGTAACTTAAAAATACAAGGTTTTATGGAAAATAGCGATTTTAAGTGGGTTTCAATGGGCGAAATGTCCAAATATGTCAAAAATGGCACCCAAGTGCTAGGGAAAGGCATTGAATTGGCCAAAAAAGAAGGAATTTTGACTGAAGAAGGGCGGTTCCAAGCCGCAATGAAGCGAAATCACCGCAAAATGAAACAAAAACTCATAGATTTCGGACCAAATAAGCACTCAGGAGGTGGAAAAGGCCACAAAAAGGCGGATTCGAGTCGCTCTAAGAGTGCTCCGGCGGGGTTTGGGGCGCTTGAAGAGGGAAATCCTAAAAAAAAACGCAAAATTAAGGTCAGAATAGTACAGAATATAGACGAAAAACGCCGAAAAAAGCGCAAAAAGCGCCGAAATAGGGGGTCAAAATGGCCCTATATAGGGGGTTATATACATGATTTAGCCCCGGATGGCGGTGGTGATGGTGGCGGAGAATAACATAATATGACTACTATGTACAATTAGGGAGTGCTTATGATGGATGAGAAAGACTATGACAAAGAATTTTTAACTAATTCCTTCAAAATAGCCATTAGATTGGCCTCTGTGCTTAAAACCAAAGAAGGACAATTACTTCCAATCGTCAAATTTAAAGAACCGGGGCTAGGATTTTATTATTCCATTGCCGATAAGAGATTCATTCGTATAAATAGAGAAGAAGAGTGGTACTTAGTACCATATATAGATAAAGATGAACAAGGAAGAGTTTGTATATATTCACCGTTTTTGTTTTCAATGACTATATTTGTTATGGTTCCACCAGAGGAACTTGAGACAGTGGGGTATAATTGATGGAAAATATGGTAATTAACGTAATTTCTTTTATGCTAATGCTGCTTGGGTACGTAATGTTTGGTTTTGAGGCAACTGCTATTGTATTATTGTTTCTAATTTATATGAGTCTAAGCTGATGGAGTCTAGTAGGAAACCCCTTGGTTACTCTCATAGGCAAAATTTGAGTGATGGAGACTTGGTTAGTTGGAAGGTTTGGAAGGTTGAAGATAAAAAACTCCAAACTGTTATTTATTATGGAACAATATTAGATATAATAATTCAAAAGAGAGGGCAACGAGATGTTTACGTTGCTAATATCTTATGTTCGAGCGATGGGCAAACAATTCAAGTCAATTTATTAAGATTAGAAAAAGAGGAAACTAATTAATATCATGAAAAAAATAGACCATATAGCAGTTTTAGTAGAAAACCTTGAAATTTCACAAAAATGGTATGAAGATGTCTGTGGTGCGAAGTTAATTTTTGAAGACCACAAATATAAAAGAATGTCAATGGGCAATATTTCTATAGCCCTCATTGATAAAAAGTACTATGAGTACGCTCACATCGGAATTCCGGTAGAAAATTATCGAGATTTACCCTCAGATAAGGGAGAAATGGTCCACCATCGAGACGGAACAACCGGTTGTTATGTAAAAGACCCTGATGGCAATGTGGTTGAGTTCATACATTATAATGAACAATCCAAAAAGGATATGAAGATATGAAACTGACAACAGGGCGGTTAAAACAAATAATCAAAGAAGAACTAATGGAAATGGCCCGGCGGCACCCTTATCGGGAGCAAAGCCATGAAAAATGGACTGTTGATAGGGAATACGCCGATAACCTTGCTGCTAGCTTGGGAGTGTCAGGCGAAGTGGTTGAGAGCACCGACGAAATGGAAGTTAACTATAAAATACTTCTAGGCACGAAAGAAAGATGGGGCAGCATTGATCAATTTGAGGTTTCCCTTTACAAGGACAGAAAAAGACCTCTCCGGAAAACGAATTATGCTTGGTTTAGTGTGCGACGAGAAATCTTAAAAAAATCTTTAAAATTTCCACTTTCTGGTGATCTCGACAGAGATGCTGAATTTATAGATGCGCTTAGACAATTATCGTGGAAAGAGATGGCTGATTTGTCAAACTCACAAACAAGGGGCAATTACTCTTGGATAAATCAAATTATGCCGGGATATTATAGAGGATAAAGTATGAAATTAACAACAAAACAACTTAAACAAATGATAAAAGAAGAGATGCGATACCTTTATGAGGATGAAGAAGAGTCCATGACTGATGGCGATGCAGGAAGTATTATCGGTCTTTTGTCGGATGAGTTTGACATGGGACTAGAGATATTACAATCGTTTGAACACAAAAACCTATCTCCGGATGCTGAAATGTCGCTTGCGCATGCGATTTGGCGGAACACCATTGGGTTTACTGAAGACCCTGAGTGGCTGAGACTTAGGGACACAGTCAGGGAAGCGGAAAAATCAGACTTCTTTTATAAAACGGCAGCGGCTGAGGCTGAGGCTGAAAAATATAATGTGAAAATTAGAGGCCGGATTGAACAATTTGCTAGTTCTTTGGGGATGCGGGATATTGACTTGACGTATCATATACGTACTGATGTGATCGACACTTTGGAAAAGTTTCACAAATTCTTAAAAGAACAAGGACTACTTTAATGAAATTTAAAGTTAACAACAAAACAGACTCTCCGATAGAATATGAAGGCGAAATACATAGTCTTTGTGGTTTCGCTCAAGAAAGGATTGGCTTTAAAAAGCCTCCAAGCATCTTTGTCAATGATGACATATCAAATGCTGGTGATACTCTGGCAAAAACGGGTCACTACGACCCTAACACCATGGAAATTCACGTCTTTGCAACAGGGAGGCACCCCAAGGATATTCTTCGTTCAATTGCTCATGAATTGGTCCATCATGGCCAGCATATGAGGGGTGAGCTTGATATGAAGGGTTATAGCGGAAAAGGCTATGCACAAAAAAATCCAAAACTACGACAAGCAGAAATAGAAGCAAATGACCCAATGCTATTTAGAGACTGGGAAGACAGTCTAAAAGAGAAAGAAAACACTATTTATAATGAAAGGAGAAATAGAAAAATGTCTATTAAAGATTGGAAAAATAAAGAATTAAAAGAAAATCTTTCACGCAAGTGGGGCTTTAAAATGGATTTGGGGAAACTCAGTGAAGGCATGGGGGCACATGCGGATGATCCCATGGGCGGTATGCAGTCCCAAGAAATTTACTCAGCGGCTCCGATGGATAAAATGCAAATGTGTATCGAACAAAGGATGTCTGATAGCAACATGAGCGAAGATGAGGCTAAGTTTGCATGCATGAAAGAAATGCAAAATAATCAAATGGCACAAGGCGAAGAGTTGATGGATTTAGGCGATATGGCACAAAGATATTATCCAGAAGATGAAGAAAGAATGCCATTTCAAGAAGTAAAGGAAAAGAAGCCTGATGCTGATGGTGATGGTGTTCCTGACTGGGCCGATAAAGACGACGAAGAAGGTGATAAAGATGAAGAGAGCGAAAAATCATCTGACAAACCAAAGAAAGGTAAAATGCCAAAAGGTCTAGCTGATTATCATGCTAAAAAATCCGGTAAAAAGAAAGATGAACTTGACGAAGTCAGTGCTGCTGGTGCCGTGCATGGATATGCTGGAACTCGGAGACGTAAGTAATGAACAATGAGGCTATTCTAAGACAAGTTATTAGAAAAAAAATAAAAACGACATTGATGGAGAAGCAACATCACGAAGAAACTCTTAGAAAGATAATTCGCTCTATTATTGCTGAGGGCGATATCTCTGATACCCACCCGCATCGTTCTACTGGTATTAATATGCTAGAGGATATTCTCAAGAAATCTATCCCAACACTCCGTGCTGATTATAAGCGCCTTACAACGGATAAAAAGCAGCGTGATTCGTTTCGAGCACACATTGTTAAAGCTGTTAGAGATGCTCTGATGCCTTCTCAAGTAAATGACAAATATCGTCAGGGATCTGAGGGTGGAGAGCCCAGTGCTCTTTTGTCGGAGCCAACTGGTGCTTCTTCTGAATTTGGCGATCTTGACGAAGCAGAGATTGAACTATCTGAAGTTGATGTGGATATTTCAGATGAAGAAAAGAAGATCCCTGTTGAAGACGATGATGAACCATCAGCGGAACAAGAGTTCGGGATGGGACTTGAAGATATGGATGAAACAGGACGGAATATGGCGTATACCTCTTTCCGTAAGATTTCTCAGTATATTCTGGATGCTTATGACTCTCTTGCAAATCCAAAGGATAAAGAGATATTTCTTGATTATTTGGTGACAAATTTAAAATTATATTTTGATAAATTTGAATCTGAGTTATCGAGTACGGTTGAAGAACCATCAACCCCAGAATATGACCAATCAAAACAAGCATAATATAATATAACATATTACAATAGCTTTGTCAAGATAATGTGGAAAAAAAAATTAAGAGAATACAAGGGTCGCAATTATAATTACTCTCTACGAAAAAAGTTACGTAGAGAAAAAAGAACTTCTGATGATTTTGAAGCAATGATCCACAATTTATCATTAGAAGAGCTTATAGGCCTCAAGTTTGAACTTGCTGCTTCTCACATAAATAACAAATTATACAATTTTCCCGTATACAAGTCTCTGCGATATATTGTCAAGGAGGCTTGTCTTCATTTTGCCCTTTCATCTACTAGGACGTTTGGAGAAGCCGCAGCTTTTCTTGGGATGCGTGAAGGTGAGCTACACACCGAAGTTAGAAAATTTAACATTGATTTGAATAAAATGACGTATGATAATGATAATGATTCTATTTAGTATCAAATAGGAGATATATTATGAAATTAAACAGCAAAATTTTAAAACAACTCGTCAGAGAAGCAATTGAAGATATGACTGCGGAATTTGGCGCAGATGACCCAACGGAACATGCACCATCGAAAGAGCCATTGATGAATCAACTTTTTGAGTTATTGGCCAATCACTTTAAACCAGATTTTAAGCAGTCACAAATTATAGAAGATGCTATACAAGAGATGTACAGTAGTATTGAAATGGAAATGAGGATGGGGGAATGAAATTATCTAAACAACAGTTAAAAGAAATCATTCTTCAAGAACTTTCCCTTGTGAAAATGGGAGACGAGCATTATAATGATTACGATGATGCAATGGATTATGGAGGAGGGTGTGGTGTTAGTGAGCCCGAAATGGAACCTATGATGGGACCAGAACTTGGTATTGCTGCGGATGAAGAACCTTGTGGTTGTCCCGATATGGCCCATAACAATGACAATCAGGAGGGCAGCATGTCTCGTTCACAACTAATGCATATGAAAAATTATGCTGAGGAATTGATGCAGATGATTCAAGATCACTCTGATCTACCTGAGTGGGTTGAACTTAAAATTACCCTTGCAAACGATTATATTGCTAAAGTTAAACACTACCTTGAAGGTGAGCTTGCAAGAGAACAGGGAATGCTGGAAAATAAAAGTAAATAAAATACTTGACAAATGTTTAATACCATGTTATAATTAATTATAAATTATTTAATTAAATAAATTACTATAATAATAGTAATAATTAATAAATTATATAATTCTATAGTAGAATTGTTATTATAATAGGAATTAAATGAATAAAAAGAATATAGTTTTATTTGACATGGATGGTACTCTAACAGAAGCAAGAGGAAAGTTTAATACTGAATTGCTTCTTGATTTAAGACAGCTTTCAAATTATGCTGATATTGGTATTTTAACTGGTAGTGATCTTCATTATGTTAATGAACAAATGAGTAAATTAATTAAGTACTCAGAGTTAAGGTTTGTCACTCACTTACTTCCTTGCAACGGAACTAAACATTATGCACCGCCAACCTCACCTCAAGAAAGCTATAGATTAGTACACACTAATGACATGTCTAAGGAATTATCACCAGCTTGTCTCAGGGAAATATTTAAAATAATAGCACAACATCAACACGATGCTTGTTATCACAATATACCATTAACAGGCCACTTTGTTAACTACCGTGGTTCTATGATTAACTGGTGCCCAATTGGTAGAAATGCTTATCCCAAAGAAAGAAAGGAATTCATCGAGTATGACAAAGCAGAGGGATTTAGGAAAAACTTTTTAGCTAAATTGCAAACTAAAATTGACCGGTATTGTCCGGGAAAGGTAGAAATAAAATTAGGTGGCGATACAAGTTTTGACATTTATCCAAGCGGATGGAATAAAACATATGCTTTAAAGCATTTTGAAAACCAAACTGCATGGTTTGTTGGGGATAGATGTGAGCCCAACGGGAACGACTTTGAAATATATGAACAACTAGGAGAGCTTGGTCGGGCCTTTAAAACAACTGACCCAATCTATACTGGAACCGTTATACGAGAACAGCTTATTCCTAGACTTAAGCACCTATAGCTCAACTGGATAGAGCATCGGCCTTCTAAGCCGAGGGTTTCAGGTTCGAGTCCTGATAGGTGTGTTTCTGCGAGTGTAGCTCAGTTGGTAGAGCATCTGGTTGCCATCCAGAAGGTCGAGGGTTCGAATCCCTTCACTCGCTTTGTATAAAATGGAGATAGAATGAAACCCGGCGATAAAGTAAGAAGAATGTGGAAACCCAAGTACGGCCAAGGCGAAATAATACATATATTGGGAGAGACAATTGTTGTAAAATGGACAATTGATAATAAACCGCAAATAATGTTTGAAAAAATAAAATACCTAAAAAGAGTTGAATAATACAATGTCACAAGAAGGGTATTTTTTACTTGACAAGAGCTACTTAAAGTGTTATAGTGAGTATAGTATGAAAATTTTTTATTTAAAAAGAGAAGAAGATGAGAGTGGTATTAGTGGAACCGGAAGAGTTGCACAAGGCTTTGTTTTTGACAACGGAAAAGTAGCTGTAACTTGGCTTTCGGAACACCCATCTGTCACCATTTATGATAATATTGGCGAGGTGCATGCCATACATGGACATGGTGGAAAAACTGCGGTTGAATTTGAACCAGACTATAAAAGAGCATGTAATGAACTAAAATCTTTTGTTGAAGGATTTTCCCTTGCTGATATTGTCAAAGATAAGTTACCAACTGAAGGCGCAGCAGCAAAACTAATTTTAAAAAACTAATTGGTATGTGGATGCGAATGAATATACAAGACTTACTCTCAAATTGGATGCTGCGTGGCAACCTCTAGAAATTATAGACTCCTTTAAGGCATTCAATATGTGCTATACAGATAGAGCCAAGGTATTATGCAAATATTCCGATAATATGCCCGCTGTTATTGTTCTAAACAATTATGTTAGGCGCTTTGGTTTTACTTTAGCATGCAATCGTAAGAATGTTTTTTGGCGTGATAACTTGAAATGCCAATATTGCAGTGAGAAATTTCATCATAACGATTTGACAATGGATCATGTGCATCCCAAGTCCAGAGGTGGTCCAAAAATATGGACAAACATCGTAGCATGTTGCAAGAGTTGTAACCTTAAGAAGAGAAATCGTACCCCAAAGGAAGCTAAGATGCCACTACTAAGCAGACCTCATGCACCTAGGGTAAGAATGATAGACCTATACAGGAATGTATTAATAAGAGAAGAGTGGAAAGATTTTATTAGGAGATAATATGTATATACCCACAGTTGCTGTGTCTGGAGGGTTTGACCCTATTCACAAAGGACATGTTCAGATGATAAGGGAAGCATCAAAGTATGGTAATGTTCTTATAATTCTCAATTCTGATGAATGGCTCATTAGAAAAAAAGGATATAAATTTATGTCCTTTGAAGAAAGAGCATACATTGTTGGAAGCATCAAAGGAGTGACTGTTGTTAGTTCTGTTGACGACTCTGATGGTTCTGTTTGTAGCGCACTTAAGCGCCTAAAGCCCGACTATTTCGCAAACGGAGGAGATAGATATGAGACCAATACCCCTGAAATGAAGGTATGCGAAGAAGAGGGCATTGAGATGCTCTGGAATATTGGTGGCGAAAAGATTCAATCTTCCTCTGAACTAGTAACAAAAGCACAATATGGAAAAGGTGATTAATGGCTACGAACTTTGATTTAACAACATTAGAGAATCTACTACAAAGACTTGAAAAAGGAAATAACACTGAATTGAATTCTATTGTTAATGATTTAATAATGACATCAAAAAAAGCCGGCGAGGCTGGTTTCACTTTAGATGAGATTGCTAATTTATGCACAATGGGCTTTATTGTATCGCAAGAACCAGAGTTGCAATCTTTTATTACTTATTTGATTTCAAGACTTCAAGATGATGATGGTGTTTTTAATTAAAATTAAATAAGGCAAAAAGCTTCTCTTTTTTCTATTTATAATGTAAAAGAGGAATTGGAATGTCAAAAGATATGAAATTAATTATGGAATCTTGGCGTAAAAAAGTTATAGAAGAGCAAAGCCTCCCTGACTGCCCAAGCAACTCGATGCCAATGTTTACATTACTTATTGGGATGGGTTTGTGGAACCACTTAGATGATGAAAAGAAGGCTGTTAAGATAGCAAAGGCACAACTCGATAAAATTAATGCTGATAAGAGTTCTTCAAACTTAAAAAAGGTTCTTAGTATGGCAGGAATCATCTCTGCCGGTGCAGCCTTGGTAGCTCCTCCTGTAGGAGCAACTGTTGCAGCAGCCTCTGGGGGATTAGTACTCGGTGCATCCACAGTTGCAGCTACAGCAGCCTTCATAGCAGAGTGGCTTGAAATCTCTAGAGACTCTAAAGTTAGAAAAGGGAATAAAGCAGCTAGAAAAATACTCAATTTGTTTTGCATAGACGATGCAACTCTCGATATGCTAGCAGATAAATATGAAACTGCCTATATACACGATTCAGGGGTTATGGGTGTTATTGAGGATTATGTCGAAAAATCTTTGCACAATCATTCTCTACAGATACCAGATATGACAAAACACCTAATTCATTGGGTTAATACAAAAACTCCATACAAGAACAGTGATGCGTCTGAACTAGAATTCAAAAGATAAGGAAACAACAATATGAAATTAACACAAGAGAGATTAAAGGAAATTATTTTAGAAGAACTAGATAATTTGAGTGAAAACCCAGAGAGTCCCCCAGCGGGAGCCCCGCCATCTGCGAATCCAGCAGCGGCAGCTTCTGCCGAAAAAGCAGACCCAACTAAGTCAATCTCTCAGTTAAGAAAAGACTTGCTCGATGCGTCCAAGAATATTCAAAATATAAAGGGTCTAGACCCCAAAGAAATTGAATTAA
>UEXN01000616.1_pt1 | contig 33153 bp, 55 predicted proteins | sample 1796711 | NCBI WGS metagenome assembly UEXN01 (sample SAMEA4772470, study PRJEB27181) | metagenome | reverse complement strand
CCTATTGCCATTTGACCACCGCCTACTGCTGCTGCTGGACTACACATTTCGTACTCTCATAAATAAATAAAAGGGAATCTTCTGAAAACCGTAATCTTCAATTAGTTTAGGAAATTCAAACTTTAAATGCTTGAGCCACTGGATCGTGACCTCGTTACGTGCATCAACGTAGTTAAACAGCATTTGATATCGTTCATTCATCTCGTTAACCCACTGAACAGTACCTTTATAAAAAGTCTTTCTGTGGATCTTCTTAAAATCTTCTATAGCATTGCTACACAGCATCCAAGGGACTGCTGAATTTTCATTTACTTCTCGTATTCCTGCAATGGCTTGTACCTTACCTTCAAAAAGAAACGTGAAGGTATCTGTAGACATTTCTACTGAACTGAGAATGCTTTGTAATGGATTATGCCCTGATGATGCGTAGACCTCATCTATGTCTACTTGTCTCATATTTTCTGCTAACTCAGTACCATGCCATTCTTTATAGGGACGAGAATACTCCCGATAACTCATACTCGTTGTGATCTAAGGTGAAGGAATCCTTCCCATTCAGCACTTTGGAATGCACAAGGCAAGTACTCTGCGTTAGTGAGAGATATCTTACAGTTAGATGCATTGGAAAAGATGGACCCTTTAAAAGTTCCTGACAGTAGGTTGTATTGGTCAAAGGAAGAGGTGTTTGTAATAAAACCATTGAATATTTTATTATAGGTTTTTCTAGGAGTAATTGATTGAACACCACCACTACCATCATTGATAGATTGTGTGTATGGAGCTAACTCTACATTAAAACTAAAATACCCACTATCACTATACAGTAGATTAAGGTTTCGTAGTTGTAGTTTAGCAGTTTGTACAGGTGTATCATTTTGTCTGTATGTAAACTTAGAAAACTCATATTTAAACTCAAAAGGAATACCTACATAAACTACGTTACTACTGTGAGCAGCTACATAAGCATCTACATCTGTTTGTGCTATCTTTCTAGCATTGTCAGTAACATAAATTGTACTGCTAGGTAAACTACTATAATAAGGTATTTCTGCTACTGTATCTAAGCTAGAAGTACCTTGAGATAACTTAACTCTTCTATCAATTAAAACAGGTGTCTTATCCTCCATTACTGCTTCAGAAGTATCTGTACTTAGGTTAAGTGTTTCTAAGTACACACCATCCGTTCTTTGAAAAAGTATATGGAGCTTAGAACCTAAGAACTCACAGTCCAATATATCTGCATCAAAGTTCCATATAGACCAAGAGGATTGTAACTTTTCATTACCTTGCCAGTAGTACCTGTAGATGTACATTTTCTTAGCTTCAGTACTAGACAAACATACAAGCATATCTTCATTACTAGATGATGCTAATTTAGTAACTTCTCCAGGGATGAATTGAGGAACGTGTGCTGTTACTTCTGTTGCATCATTAACCTCGTTGGTGAAGTCAATGAAGTACTCACGTATGCCTGAAAATTCACCTCTTTTAAATGGAAAGAATACATACTTTCCAGCAGGTTTTGGTTTTGCTCTGGCTGACGATTCAAACTGTGTAGAAACATCAATAGAAACAGTAGTAGGAGTAAGAGCATCACCAGCAGTAACCTTAAATTGTTGTAGTTCAGAAAAGAGAAGAAGTGCTTCGTTAAATGGTACAGCATGTCTCAAGATTGAAACTTGATTATTAGACACAGCAACATCAATAGGATTACTATCTACTGAAGTTAATGCTGTAGTTGCAAAGAAATTAAAATAGTTTCCTGCTTCACTAAATATCACATTCTCATCACTAAGGAATCCTAAACGATTTCTGTGAAAGAAAATGTCATTGATTGTGTTATCTAGAAAAGTAGGAAAAGGGTTAGTAGCTTCATCACCAACCTTACGAGATCTCCACCCTTCTCTTACAAAAGTAGTAGAAACTGAAGAAACATTTTTAGTTATAGTTGCTTCTTGTACAGGTTCATAAATAAAAGTAATACCTAATGGGTTTGCAGTTGTTATATTAACATCGTCAAATATCCTCACTAATCTATGAGGCATTGTAGTAATGTCAAAGTGTACTTTTAACCCTGGAGCTACGTGTTCTTTCCAATTACTTCCTGTAAATTTAACGTAGTAGTCATCTTGTTGACGAGTATTATCCCCAATGACACGCATAATAAAATTGTCAGGAGAATTACTAGCAGGAAGGTCCGTAAATTTAGTAGCTTCTGGTACACCATCTTTATCAAAGTCTGGTACAAATGCGAATATGTCTCTATTACCATGTGAATCAGATACAGCTAGTTCAAATTTAACTTTAGATTGAACATGAATAACACTTCCAGTTCTAGTAAACTTAAACGGTGAGTCTGACAAACCTTGTATTACAGATAAACTAGCTTCATAAGCAGCATCAGTATTATTATCTTCGTCCTTACCATCCAGAGGTAATCTACCACCAAAACCTAGTTTAGTGTTATTAAGATTAGTAGTGTCATACGCAAATTCTCCCCATGCATTAGTACCTGAAGCAACCTCACCACTAGCAAGTATATCTGCTATCTTACTTGTACCTATATATTCTTGGTTTTGTGCAGGGGTATTAGAAGGAGTTTGGTATGCTACAAGTCGTTTTTGAATACCATAAGAACTATTTGCCACTATGTTTTTAATCTCAACTACATACTTACTAGAATAGTCACCTTGTTTAACGTATATTAATGCTTCGTAAAGGTATCCCCCAGAAGTGTCAAGTAAGTCTGATCCTGAAGTTGAAGTGTGAAGTGTATTATCGCTACTATCTTTATCACCTTCACCAGAAGTATTAGCAGAAGATGTTGCCTGTGTTACTGTTTTTTGTTTATTAATAATGAAAGTATTATCAGCAACAGTGGTTGCAACTATGTTCTCTGCATGATTAGTAAGTCCATCAAAGTAAGTTAAGTGAGATGTAACTACATTAGCATAAGCACTTGTCTTAATAGGCATAGCATTTCCCTGCCTATCGTAGATTTTCATAAACTCTGCATTACTACTATCTGATCCTACTATTAATGTGTAGGACTCATCCTCATCCCTCTGTATAGTATGTATAAAAGCACCACTAACAGAAGCAATATCTAACTTCTTAACATGCTCAGTTCCAGGTCTTTTTTCTAATCCATTAACTACAGAAGATAAAGCATTCTCCTGCACCTCACACTGAGATGGTAATCTAATCTCAGCAGGTTGTTGTGAAACACCATTAATAAGATTAGGTATAGTACTGGAAACTAATGCCATAGTTAAGCACCTGGAAAGTATTGAACTGCAATTGTATCGTTGGTATGAGTTGCTGACTTAATGTTCCTATCTAATGCCCTATAAGTGTCATAGTTATCAAAGATATTATAGTCGGATGCTTCAGCTTCAGCTTCACGCAATGCTAAGAACGCTTGCTGTTCATCCATCATTAGTTGTTTAGATAAAGTCTCACTACCAATCATACGTTGTTGGTAAACTCTTGCTCCTTTAAGAGTTATATATCTTCTAGCTGTTTCTGGAAGTTCATCAAATGATAAAAGTAAAACCATATCTACTTCTATATCACTATCAAAAGTGTATTTATTTCCAATACGGTCATACAGTTTTCTACCACGTTCTACTACATCCATTTCATACTCTCTAAGGATGTTAGTTTTATCTATTTTTATTGCGTTGGTAGGTAGTGTAATTTCGTTGGAAGAATTTCTAGCTAAGTTGTAACGTATCTCTGTATTGAAGTGCCATCCTGTTGATTGAACATCCCTGCTTACATTATCAAGGACCACTTCAGCAATTTCAGCTTCTTGAAGACCAGACCCTAAAGTATTAACAGGACTCTCTCCAATGCTGGTCAGCATGACATTGACAGCATCTAGTTCAGATGTAGGTGTTGTTGCACTCATATTATATGTAAAGGGAATAGAAGGGAGAAGAGGGTAACTCCACAGCGAGAGGTGTGTGGGAGGGTGGAGCTATAGAGATTACCCTCGAAACAGCAAGGCAGAGCAGGCCCGAACACGCAATAAACTTCTGATACCTTGCTTCTAAAAAACTACTAGGACACGGCAGCCCAAAGAGCTACTGCCATAGCAGGTCTGAGTACGTTATGACCCATCGCATATTTACTCACGATCAACGTACCTTGTCGTTGGATTTGATACTCAGATTCAACACTGAGATCCAATAGTTTTGCAGTTGCGACTGCATCTTTATGCATTACCAATGCTCTGATTTTAGTTGCTTCTGTTCTTAATGCTACAGTAGCACCGTTGGCATCAGTAGCAGCACCAATGAGGTTATCCCCATCAGAAGCAGCAGTATAGTTTGCAGGGATGTTGTAGACTTCAGCACGATTAGATTCTACTGAACCTAAAGGCTGTGGTCCAGTAGTTACACCAGTACCCCATAGGGAGTCTGCGTAAGTTGCTCCGTATGTTCCCATGTGTGGAGTACGGACTACAGGAATACCTGCAATGGAAGGTAGTTGCACACTTGTAAAATTACCAGTTCCACCAATGTCACGGTTGAACACAGTTAAATCAGCAAGTGATTCACTGTTAGTCGCAGCCATAAACAATTTGTAGTATTGGTCTGTACTTGTGACACAAACTAAATCTTCAAGAGGTGCTCCTGCCATTTCCAAAATACGCTTTGCTTCAATGATAGCTTCAGTAAAATACTTTAGCTTCTTTGAATTAGCAAAAGAACCTATCTCCACGTTTGCTGTGAAGTCTTCATCATCAAAGTTTTTGTAATCTTGAACAAGTTTAGATGCACGTTCTTTATTAGTAGCAAGTGCAGCTTTTACAGCAGTTCTGATGATGTTTTGATCTGCTACTTTAGACAGACCATAACCAGCTTCCTGAGTATAGACGGATCTGATGTCATAGTGTTGCATCGCCTCGTCAATATTAGGAATAAACTGAGCATTAATTAAGAGATCGTCTACTGTTACAATTCGCTCAGAATTCTTAGCGGTTGCAGCAGGTGCAATCTCTTGCCCTGGAGTATGATAGGCAGCATCACGATACTTACCTGTCATGATAAATTGAGCCGACTTCCCTTTAGAAATCGTTCTAGTACGGCAGTAAGGCATCATGATGTTTTTCGTCTGGAAGGCAGTCATGACCTCGCCTGCGTACAATTTTAAAAATAAACTACGTGCATCGTTGGCAGCATTAGTTTGACCACTACGATGTCCTACGTAATCTAAATTATGTCCTGAAGAACCTGGAAAAGGTGACGTTCCTGTAAAAGTAGCCATTTTTTTCTTAGTTTAGCTATAGGGTTTAATTGTGCCTTTATAACTATCCTAAGTTTCAATTAGAGTTGTCCTCCTCGAAGGGCTAAAATTTACTCCGTTAGTGTTTGTTTTTTATAGGTCACATAAGTTTTGAACGCTGTAACTTCATAGCTACAGCATCACGGTATGCAGGGTCTGTTTCGTACTTAGGATTTGACATTGCTTCTCTCATTTCTGCTAGAGAATTAAATTGTCCAGTACTAGGTGTACCTGTATCACCTTGTAATAAATTAGGTTGTGAGTTCTCTGCCATGTATCGTGCATTTAATGATTTAACTGCGAACATAGAATCAGAGGGGTTTGAACTGTCGATAGCACGATTGAAAGCATCAAGTTCTGCTGAAGGAAGACTTTCTTTAGCCCACTCCAACATGTTATTGAAATTTTCTTGTCCACCAACTTCACCATAAGCACTTTGAACAAACTTCTCTTGCAGTGCTTCTTGTCCTTGTATCCAAGACTCTACCATGTGTTTAGGTATGCCTTGTTTTTGTAGTTCTTGGAATGAGTCATCCGATAACTCACCCTTGTTACTGTATTCAGAATAATACTTATCAAAGCTAAGACCTTTATCTTCAATAAGTGATCTTGCTTGGTCTTGAGTAGCTTGCTGGTCATCAATTTCAGTAGCTTGCTGTCCTTGATCTGCTTGCTGTGGAGTGTCTTGTCTAGAATGAAACTCCTTTTCAAGTTGAGTATATGCCTGTGCTAGATCTTGTGGGTCATTAAACTTCTCTGGAAGCCAAGATGGACGTTCTGGATCTTGAGCAGAAACACTTTGAGCATCTTCTGCTTTCTGGATCATCTCCTGTACATATTCCTGACTCTCAGGTGGAGGTGCTTCATGAGTTTGTATAGTATCAACCATTATTATCCTTCAGCTTGTTGTTGCATTTGACCTTCTTTCATAGCTTTAACAACTTCTGGTGCTGCTCGTTCTCCAGCTTTAGCCATAGTTTGTTGCATCATCATCTCTTGTTGTTGTTGCTGTTGTGCTTGCATCTCCTGCTGTTTTTGTTCCTCCGTTTTGAGAAGTCCTTCTGTGTCTATTCCTAATGAAGCTCCAAGCCTGTCAATGTATTCAGGAATATTGATCTCCTGTTGTACAACTTCAGGTCCAAGAGGTTGAAGATACTGTAGGAATCCTGCTAATTCATTGAGATCCTGTCCTCTTCCCAATGCCTCAACACCAGTAACGATCATAGGTTTCAATGATTCGTCAGGAAACTTAGGTAACTTCTTTTCCTTTTGCATTCTGTTCATCAGAACTGACACTAAAGGTAGTTGAAACTCTTGACTTAGGACGGAGTAAACTCCTCCTAGTGCAGTTTCTAGTTCTTGATATGCCATGCGGATCTCTTCTGCTGTGACACGTTCTGCATCTCTTCTTACAGCAGAATTGTTCAGGAACGCATACGACAATCTTTCTGTGAGTGAACGTATTGTTTCCTGTGCCACACGGAAATCATTGAACTTGTTTAATTGTAGTGTGCTTACATCGTTAGCATCTCCCATGACGATTGCACCGTTGGGACTATCTGCTAAAGACTTCAACCTTGTAGTGCCATTGGGCCGAACAAGGAACAACACCTTGGCAGCAGCAGCACTGCCCTCTACGATGGACTGAGTAAGTGATTCAAGACTTTTTAAGTCTCCGATATACTCTTCCACGTATCCTCTTCCATAGTCCTCAGAGTCAACAGAAGTAAATCTGAGTGGTAAAAATGGACACTTACCTTTCTTGTAAGTTCCACGACTTCCAGGGACTTCCTCTCCACCTATTTCTTGATACACAGTCCACTTTGATCCTTCCCATTTAACACAGGTAAAAAGATCTACAGACTGCATAGGATTATTTTCATTAACAACAAGTTCCTTTGCAGGCGGAGGGAGTGATAGAGGTGATAGTGTCTCTTTAGTAATGATCTCTAACACGTTACCCATTGCATCTCTCTTACACACGTAACGGTCTAATCGAAATACTCTGGCTTGTCCCTTGTCAGGGAGATAAAGGAGAACATTACCAGCCACTATTAATTGTTTGAGTGCTTCAAACACTGGTACACGGACAGCCTTAACTTCAATTTCTTGCATGACCATCCGTTCAATCTTAGATAGTGCTTCTTCTACTGCACCTTTCTGAGATTCGACCATCTGTTCCAATTCCGCATCGTCTATAACAAGACGAAAGAATGGAGCATTAGGTGGTAATAAGGAGAGAAGCAGTTTGCTGGCAAGATTGTTGACACCTCTTGCACCTACCGACTGAAAAGGAGTGGGTAATATACTTGATCCAGTATGTCCTTCTTTAGGTAGTAAAGACGGTATGGTTAAAGCTGCTGCTTCTCTAGCTCTTGCTAAAAAAGAATACCTATCACTAGCACACAGTTCGTACTTACCTTGGATAGAACCAGTTTTATATTCCTGCTCTGTATTTAACGTAATTGTTTCTACCATATTTCCTTATGCTGCGATTCCTGATTTACCCCCACCAGGAACACTTAAAGCGTAGTCAACTCTTAAACCTTTTTTACCTGCTTTTTTCTTGGCTTTTAATGTACTTTTCTTTTTATCTAAAGTAAGTAGATCACCTTCTCTATCTACATCACCTCCACGTGTTACATCATCACGTAATGAACCACCTCCAGTTGCTTCTTGAGTGTTCATTACTACTTGATGTCCAATAGTATCAATTGTTTCATTCATTGTATCGATAGTACCAGTAGTAGCATCTAAGATATTATCAATACCTACTTGTACATCATCACCATATTTTTCTTCAATAGTTGCAGCAGTCTCTTCAGCAATAGTTTGAGTCTCAGTTGTTTCACCTCTTGAAGCACGAACTACATCATTCCAAACGAACTGTCCTAGCTCAAGAACTTGATCTAGTTCTCCACCTTGATACTGATTTTCAATAGCTTCCTGCATGGTAGTTTCACCTGACAACATCCTATCAAGCATGGAACCTTGGTAGTGTTCTTCACCAAGCAGTTCACCCATGAACTTTCTACCTTCTAATGAGTAATGCTCACCGTACTTCTCAACAATTCCTTGGATCTCATCACCAGTAGGGATGCTGTGCGTATTTTTATCACTAAAAGTGTTTAACTCTTGTTTCTTTTTTTCAAGTTCTGCTGCTGCGTTAGTAGCTTCTTGTTTAGCTTTATCTGCTGCTGCCTGTGCTTCTGCTTTAAGTTTTTTTTCCGCTGCTGCTGCTGCCTCTTTTGCTTTGTCTATCCAATCATTACCGTCAAAAGTAAGAGTCACACCGTTTAATATTTTTGTATCTCCTAGTGATGGTCCTCCTCCACCTCCTCCACTACACATTAGCTATACCCTTTAGCTGTAGGTTTCTTAACAACTAAAGACTTCTTAGTAACACCTTTTCTATCAGCAGTTTTAAACTTAGCAGATTTATTTTCTGAACCACCTGCACCTGTGGTGACATTTTTAAGAGCACTTACTCCTTCATCATCTGCTTCTTCACTATCAGACCCAGGCATAATATCGCCCATGTAATCTCTCATTAATCCAAGACGAGTGCCTATTCTTTCCGTACTTCCCCAGTTTTCAAAAAATCCAGGTGTTCCTCTTTTAAACCCTGCCTTTGGGTCCATGTGATCTTTTAGTTCACACATTTATTATATCCTTTCTTTCAGCATCCTCTTCAAAGGATTCCTCAAATAGTTTTTCTATCATATCTACTACTTGTTGTTGTCCCTGTAACAACCGTAACTGATCCAAAGGAATATCATGTCGAGGTAATTTGTCAGGGAATAGTTCTTTAAGTTTATTAATAAGTTCTTCTGTTATATTAAATTGACCAACCATTGGTTAATAATGGCCCTTTCATACCACTTCGCATGAGTTTCCACTACAAGCAAGCTCTTGCGATGCTACTGTGTAGTCTTCTTTCTCATAGTTTTTAAGATTGTCCCAGTTTAATTCAGGCATAGTTTTCTTCATCTTTTCGTACTCTTCTTTACTACATTCTTGATAAGGTGCTTGCTTATAAACATGGTCTGAATGTGGTAGAAAAGAGATACCACTTATACTATCGAAGTTAGTGTAGACCCATGACCCTACTTCAAGCCATTCATCTTCTTTTACTGTGATAGTTACACTAGGTTTATGATGACACCAATGATCTTGATATACTTTCCAAGTTTCCAATTGCTCTATTGCTGTTAATGAATCACGTGTGAGTGAATTAGTTGGAGCTTTAGTAGGAAATGAAAATACCATTGTAGTGTCAGGTTTCATAACATCTGGCTCATGTGGTACTCCAGAGTCCATCATGAATTTAGATAATGGGTCTTTAATGTCCTGTCTTACAGTACGAATGTAGTAATTACTATGCCTAGTGTGAATACCAGAAGCACTGTCAACCAATTGACTCACTGTTCCGCTTGGTTTCACACAACTAATAGCTACTGACTTATTGATACCTAACTTTTCGGCCCATACTTTATTAGTATGAACTGCTTCACTTTTTAAGTCAGATAAAAGAACTGGAAGTGTAGGATTTTTATAGTTACTGGTGAGTTTGTTGTCCATAATACCAGTAAGGCTTACACCTAGTAACCTCTCTTCTTCACAGTTCTCTTTCCATTTCTTAGGAAGATAACGAAAAGTAGTGAGACTACTCTGCCATGTACCAAGAATAGTAGCTAATCTTACCTTACGTTTAAGATCTTTATTATCATCTGAACAACGTATTACTACCTCTGAGAGATTACAGAACTCTCTGGGCCGAAGAATTATTTCAGAACATGGATTCGTTCCGAAGTCATCTCTAGCCTCTCTAGCATCATAGCGTTCCACTTGTCTTCTTGCGTTGTGTGAACTGTAGATTCCACGCTCTCCTGATTTGGATTCGTAGAGGGATGCCCACTCTCTAAGATAGGTTCCAGTGTCAGGTTTGGCATGGTAGTTTGCGGAATTGTTTGCCAAGGCTCGATGTCCAAAATCTTCCCACCATGCTCCTGCTTTGGCTTGTCGCATTTGCTCATCACCAAGATCACTAAGGCTAATAAGAGCACTCCTGCGTACACCACCAACCACCACAACTTCTGCCGTTTTACAAACGATGTCGTGACATTCAATTGGTCTGAGTTTTCGTCCATTTGCATTTTGAAATGTTTTACAGGTGAATAGAAATAGTTTGTTCAATGGATCTGGACCACTTGCTCTACCACCAAAGGTTTTAAGTATTGATCCTGCTTTACGAACCTTGTCCATGTTCCATGTAGGAATCAGTCCTGCGTACAGTAGACTGATAAGTTCACGTAATGCTTTAGCCCAACCTAGTTTACTGTCTCGTACATCAATACAAGTGTCGGTTGGATGTAGCTCCATTGGTACTACTGGTAATTGTGATGTGTACTTTTCTTCTACAGAAAAACCTACACCAGTACCATTCATTAATGTGTACAGAACTTCATCAAATGATCTAGCAGAATCAATAGGAAGATAAGAACAATTGTATCCTGCAATGTTCTCCTTTCTTAATGCTGGTCCTGCTGTCATTAAACATCGCATACTAGGCATAACTTCTAAATTAAGTACTGCATTTTTTAACTCAGAGTACTCATCTAGTTTTACACTATAATCATGGTTTCTATTTAAATGATCTAAGAAGAAAGTAAAGTATCTACCTACGGTTTGTTCCCAAGTTTCTCTTTGTTCGTTTTCATAGTTCCACCTTGAGTATCTAGACAGATGTATAAATTGTTGATAAGTAGTAGGTAGTTCAACCATTTAATCTCTCCTCTCTTTCGATTAACCAATTTAAATATACCTGTGCTTTTTTAAGGTCACGTAAACCACCTTTCTGTGGGTATCTAGATACGTATTTAATGATGTTCCCTTCTAAAAAATCTAATTCGTTTTTAATTATATAATCTATAGGTTCTATTTCAAAACCATGTGTATAATGTTTTGGACTATTAAACTCATCAGTTTCCATAGGGATTCCACAGAATAGGTTTACGATTTTCGTACTCTCCATGTCTTAGAATACGTGCCATACGTGCATTTAATATCGCATCGTGTTCAGTTAATCCTGCCTTAATAAATGTCTGCTTGACCGCTTCCCAAAGGATGGACATGTCATTTGTATTAAGGTCTAGGATCTTCTCTGCTGTCTTAGGTCCAACCTTTGGACAGCCTTTATAATTATCTGTTGTGTCACCTGTTAATGTTTGCTTCAGAAAGTACCAGTTAGCAATTTCTTCAGTATGATAAAAGACCATGCTTAAATCATCATCCCAATGCCACCCTGGAACTGTAAGTAAATCTTTATCATCACTCACAATCACACGTTGAACTGTATTGTTATGTGTACCTTCTTGTGATGTATGTATCCCTATAACATCATCAGCTTCTAACGTCTTTTCAGTAAGACAGGTGTAGTTTTCTTTGCAGTATTTAATTGCAGGAACATAACACATAGGTTTCCGTGTAGTAGCACGATGCCTTTTGTATTCTGGGTTTATTTTTTTCCTAAAATTATTTGGACCACTGAAGCACATTACTACACTCGTTGCTTCCATACGTTCAGTAAGGTCAACTACTGCATCATCTATTAATGTTTTAACCTCTGCCATATCACAATGCATTGTCCATAGATCACCTTTCCAGTTAATAGGTTTCTCACATGAAGAGGTCATCCTATAAATCCAGATGTCTGCATCTATGTATGCAACACACTGATCTTCTACTTTCTTCATCACATTATGTTTGGGCGAATGTTGTAAGTTTCTGAATCATTTAAATCCCATTTGTATTCAGGGTACTTAGTAAAAGCAAAAGAGGTCATACTCTTTAACTTTTTAAATGGAACGATATAGACATAAGGAAAAGTACATGCACAAAGATAATCAAAATCACCATCTTCATAGTGCTTCGCATCATCATGTTTTTTTATCCTAGCCCACTTAGTTGTAGTGTGTTTAACCTGTAGTGTTTTCCACACTCCACCTCTCTCAACAGCAAAATCATATACACAAGTAGGGTCCAATGTCTGATGTATATTATAATTCCACATGTGGAACAAATAGCACACAAGATGCTCCCCTGCTTGTCCGATCCTGCTAGTGGGTAATCGCCCAATTTTCTCCATACCCGAACTCACCTGTAAGGGGGATTCTAAATTTGTAAGTATCCCCTGCAATTCCAATTGCTCGTACTGCAATCCTTCCGATTTCATCTTCAATCCCTTCTCGAACTAACATTTGAATTTCGTCATGGACAAATGCAACTTGTGCGTAGTCTTTTCCGTACCCATACTTAGACTCCTGAAGCATCCTATCCAGTTCAACAACCCATCGTTTACAAATGATTGCACCTGCTGATTGCAGTAGAGTGTTCAATGCAGCGTGTTCCGATCTGATCGGTACTTTTCGACCATCCAGACCTAAGACCCATCCCTGTTTTGCACGTTTTTGAACTGCTTTTTTGAGGTTCTTTAATGCAGGTAACTGTGTAAGAAATTTATCCTTTAACTTCTTACCTTCTTTTGCCCCTTTACCAACGATCTGACCGATCTTGTTGTCTCCTGCACCATACAGGAAACCGTATATGAAAGTCTTCGCTTGATCCCTTGTAGGGAGTCCAGCAGCTTCTTGATTGGCAGTATGAATATCACCCTCAAGAAGGATCTTACCGTATGAACCACCGTCAAACCTCCCCATATAATGAGCCAAACACCGCAATTCAAGCCCAGAAATGTCAGTTCCCAAAAGGGAAAAGCCCTCATCTGATTTAAAAAGCGTTCTGCACTGCTTCCCATAGGGTGCTTTAACGCTCGGAACTTGAGCGAGGTTCGGATGCGAATGAGAGCAACGACTTGTGATTGACCCCATCGTGTTAACCCTGCCATGTAGTCTTCCCTGTTGTTCAAGTTTAAGCCATGCCTGATCTCCTTCTGCAAGTTGACCAATGCGTTTATTTAACATGAAATACTCTGCCATCAACTGAGCTTCAGGAAAGTCCAAGGCAAGTAAAACCTTTTCGTCTACTTTTGCTTCACCTGACGGTGTAAACTCTTCAGGTTCCCAATTTCTTAACTCCCTTAAACGCTTTGCAATGTGTTGTCTTGAATTAGGATTGAAGTCCACGATCTTAATCTTGTGATACAATCCTTTCTTACGTTCTCCTTCATCTAAGATCCAAGAACCAAATGCACCTCTTAAATCTTTGTAAAGAATAGAACGTCTTTCTGACAACTCAGCGTAAAGTGAAGCTGCTTTAGCAACATCAAAAGGAAATCCATAATGTTCTTGTTGGTAACAAATGTCTGCTACCTTGTGTTCAAGATCAGATGCCTGTTCAGAAGTCTTGTCTAACACTACATTGTACAATTCTTCTGTAACCTCAACATCTTGGATACAGTAATCAACCATCTCATCTGATAGTTCTGTAAATGCATTTGCATTCTTACCGTAATCACCTTTGAACTTCTGTAATCTATATCCCCATGCTTCCAGGGAATGACTACCCCAATACTTAGTTATCATCACCTTTGACTTCGCATCACGTGCTCTCATGTCTGGATAAATTAAACGTGAAAGTACTAATGTGTCAGTCACCTGTGAGATGTCTATCTTGAATCCGTAAAGACGTTTTAATACCTCAAGATCATATCCAATAAGGTTGTGTCCAATGAGATGTTGATCCTGTACATGGGCAAGACCCTCACGAATCTCACCATCAGTTTTCATGACCCACCGTTCACCTGTCTCTACATTCTTCATAACGATAACGAACACCTTTGTAACTGTGTCCAACAAACCGTCTGCTTCTAAATCAAGGATGTACTTGCTCATAATAGCTACCTCGCTTTAGTAGGTTCCTATATGCAGGTTGAAAGCATGTGCTAATAAATAATATGCAAAACCCAACTGTCAAAACGGATCTAATTTTTTCCATTAAAAATCCGAGGCTTCATCTTTCTTGTTAAACCCATAAGGATCGTCATCAGACTCATGATCAAAGTCTACTTCAGTCATTCGACCTGTCTCTTTTGAGTACTCAAGTTTAGATGCTATACCAGTTTCACCTGTCCATCTGTTCTTTAGCACTCTAATAGTAGTCAGATTAGGATTCTCACCTTGTTGGTCACGTTCACACCCGATACAAAGGTCTGATAGTTGGGCTATACCGTGACTCCCTCTAAGTTGACTGAGAGAGGTACGTGCTCCATCTTCATGACCCTTATCACCGTTTGGTCTGCGTAAATGAGAGACTAATATGAGTCCACACTGCACTTCTTCTACAAGTGAGCGTAATTTAGTCATAATATAGTCAAGCATCCTTCTTTCATCACCTCCTTGCATCCCTGAGATGACAATACTAATGTGGTCAAGGATCAGATACTCACAGCCTAGACTCTTAACCATGTAACGGAGTTTGTTGAGTAGATGTTCAGGGTCCATACTTCCCCAATGGTCATAGAGAAATAAGTTTCCTGTTCCTAGTGTCTCATCAAAAGCCTTTTTGAGTTCCTCTTCCTCTACTTCAACATTTTGAAGGTGTATAGGTTTGTTCAGGTATAACCCAACAAAACCTAATGCAGTCCTTCTGTTGTTCTCCTCTAACGCTAAGTACCCAACTTTATGACCCATGAGCATAAGATGGTTAGCTATCTCTCTACATACCTGAGACTTACCTACACCACTTCCTGCTGTAATAGTGACAATCTCACCCTTACGAATACCTTGAGTCATGGAGTTAAGGGAATTAAAAGGATATGGAGAAGACTCCATCTGCTCCTGTGAAGCAATTAAGTTCCATAAATCCTTGGCATCAATAATACCATCTGGTCTATGGACTTTTGCTCCCCATATAGCATCAACCATCTCTCTTTCTCGTCCCTCCATTACCATATCGGAAGGGTCTTTTAAAGGGAGTGATGCTACCTTAACTTTCCCTGGAGAGAATAATGGAACACAGTCTTCAACAGCTTTTACTCCTGCATCATCTTGATCGAACATCAAGACTACTGTTTCAAACTGCTCAAGCCATTCCAGTTCACGTGCTAAAGCCTTCCTAGCTCCAGCAGCACCGTTAGGGATACTGACCACGGGCCATTTGTTTCCCAAGGCTTGCGACAGTGAAAGTGCATCTACCTCACCTTCAACTACCGTTACCATCTTTCCACCATCCCTCCAGAGATGCTGTCCGTAAAGACCAGCTTCTTTTAAATCTCCTATAAACAGGAAATCTTTATTAAGGAATCTAAGTTTCTGTGCAACTACATGCCCTTGTTTTTTATAGTTTGCAATCTGGACTTTTTTACCTTTAAAAGTACCAGTAGTGTAGTTCCACTTTTCTACTGTCTCAGGACGAATCTTACGTTTCCTAAGTTCTTCATGAGTACCTTCTACAAAATCCACTTGTTCCACCCTCTCGTCATTATGTTTATAATCACGATAACCACATCCTGGTGTGAAGCACCAAGAATGACCATCATCGTATAACGCAAGATTATCTTGAGATCCGCATTTAGGACACGGAACATGATCCACACACCTAGATTCCTCTTCCATTATATGTCTTCTTCAGACTCCCATTCCTCACCACTAGCTGAACATGCCTTTAACTGTGTGATGTATGTGAATCCACTTGCTTTAAGAAAAGTTTTAAACTGGTCTAACACTTCTCCTAAATACTCTGCTTCAAACTTCATGGTTACAGAACGATCCCAATCCTGTTCAGATCTCCATATAGACTCCTTCCCTGGATTCCATCCTGCTTCCATCTTTAATGTGAATCTCTCTGTGTAATCCACATCATCCTCGTACTCTTCTTTAACAGTTGTAGTGTGAACTTCTTCTTCACTACTTCCATTATCTTCCGCTTCGATTTCTTCTTGTAACATTTTTCTGATGCTGAGCATGTTTACGTTTTTTACGTTCTTTAATCCACTGTTTAGGTACTGTTCCTTCTGAGTACAGGAAGTTATATTTGTTGCACCATTCGGCACATGTCATCTTTGATCCCTGTACTCTAGAATTGACATTCTGGAAAACAAATCTGAGATCTATCTCAGGATGTTGTTTCTGAATTGCTCTGTGCTTTCGTTGATCTGCACTTCTAAAGTATCCTTTAACTTCAACGTGGATTTGATTTGGCAACAGAAAGTCAGGTTTGTACTTACGTGTGACTGAATAATCTATCCAAGCCCATTCATACTCATACTTAACTTTCTGATCTTCTAAATTCTCTGCAACGGATGCTTCAAGTTTAGAACGATACTTATTTTCAGAAGTCTTCTTCGTCTTCTGTTTCTGTTTCGTATCCTTCTTCTGCTTTAAATCCACTACCGAGGTCATCTTCTGAGGCTTCAAAACCTTCCTCTTCGCTGAATCCCAATTCAGATTGTGGTACATATTCCACCAAGTTAAGGACTTGTACTGCATCCATGTAAAGTTTGACTCCATCACCACTTGGAGACTTGTAAGCACTTGGACGAAAGGAAACTTTTAGTTCACTTCCAGATCCAACATTCACCTTGATTGGATTCAACTTAGAATCGACTACTGAGATAGTTACACTTCTAGATGAATTATCTTTTTTTGATTTAAACACTCCGTTTTGTTTAAAGATAAAGAGAATCTCATCTCCATCTTCTTGATAAGGAGGGTTTTGTTTACGTTTGGATTCGTACTTCTCCCAACAATCATCAAGCCATCCATCAATCTTCTTCATGAATGATTTAGCTGATTTAGAAGAACTAGGAAGTGCTAGTTTGACAATGTACTCACCATCTTCCTTATACTTGGTAGATGGTTTGTCAATCATCACAAACCTTCCAACTCCTTTAGGACTCACCTCTCTTGTTACTGCCATAATCTCCTTGAGAAATGGTTTATAAGATAGTTGACATCTACACCGTGCTCTAAGAGCTTAGCTTCAACATCAACTGGAATAGGTTGATCTTCACGTATCAACCGTTTAACTGTTTTTATTAAGTTAGACATAGTTTGATAGTTAATAATGGCCCTTTGATGTTATTATCTCACAAGTAACTGAATTTATGCAAAAAAATACTTAGACCCAATGATAGCATCTAGGTCTAAGTTCCCTTTCTTTGGAGGTCTTGGAACCTCATCCAATACTTCAAGGGCAGATTGACGAAAATCCTCCAAAACGTCATATTGCTTGTATAGATTTATAAATGCTTCTCTCAAGCGTTTTGCCATAATTGGAGTGTTTGCTGCATGAGTTCCATACGAATCATGGATCATACAATATGAATCAATACCGTCATTATCGCACATGTGGACGGTATTTGTCAAGGCACAGGCATCTAAAGCGTGAACAAAATTAGGTGCTGACCCATTAACTGCACGATTTCTATCTATATTTCCGTTGTCTTCACTCGCTAATGTTGGACGGATTAATGTCCCATCAATTGTAGTCTTTATCCTATGTTTTTTAATATTAGGATACTGCTGATACACTACAAAGTCAGTTGGAGTTTTCCATACTAAAGGAAGATTCTTGGTGGATATTTGTTTAGCGACTTCACGGACCCACTTCATAGCTTCTCTTGCTGAGACTACAATTTCACTGATTGCTTCCCAAACAAATTTAGAGATCCAATTTATAGGTACATAAAGTTGCTGTCCTTCCCACGGATTTCTTGATCCTTTGTAAAACATATCCCTAACATAATCTTCTATGTAATTTCTACATGAAAACATTGTTCCACCATACGGAACCACCATCACAGGACGTTTAGTCATCTTTCTGTTGATGAATCCAGTATTTAACCACTTTTTAGCCATATCATCTCCTTCATAAGCAAGTTTGGTAACTTGTTCTAAAGTATGATCTGCGACATCTTGATATATGTCTTGTGGTGTTCTCTCTGGAGTAAGGTTAGTAGCCTTACCTCCTACTGGACAACGTAACATAGCACTATAGTGCTGTAGTCCGTTGTTAGATCCGTCTAAGGCAATAGGAAGACATGATTTGTACCCCTTACCATATCTTTTGTATTCCATCCATTCATGACAGAAAGCGTAGAACAACCAGGGGTCATCCATCTTCTGCCAAAACTCACATTTTAATCCGTTCTGGGCCGACTGTATAATTGCATCATTATTATCTCGTACAAATTTAACCCTGTCGTAGTAGGAAACTTTATCTATTCCTGCACAATTAGCTCCGTGTATAGCAAGCCAATCCTCTTGTTCCTCAGTTTCTATAGGTTTACCTTCAGCAAATGTTAGCAACGCTTTACTGTATTCTGGACCTTGTGGGGTCAAGAAGGCAGGTATAGTGTACTTTCTCCCTCTAAAATCTGCATTATGAGGAAAATAGAATTCTTTATATTGAGTATATTCATCTGCTATTTTTATAGTCCTTAAAAATTGAATTACTTTGCTTGTTCTTCTAACATTCTCCGCATAGATCTCTGATGCTGTAATCTTCCACGTTACAAACTGTTCAAATGTTTCCTTGTCCATGTCCTTTTTCTTTAAGCCAGAAGGAACAGGTGAAGGTGGTATGTCAATAGATTCTCTACTAGGAAGAGATCCTATTTCTTTGTAGTCATTCCAGGCAATTTTCTGTGCTTCGTATACAGGTTTATTTATAGCCCACTTCGTTTTTTGTAATGAATTTACACACTCATATTCAATACCGTAATCTAACTTCTCTAAGTCTTCCATTACTCCACGGTTCCTAACTTTCACAAAAGGAAGTCTACTGGATAAATAACCTCCATTGTGAAAGTTAGTCCAATCTTTAGGTGGTACTATCATAGGCTTAAATGATGGACTAAGTACCTCACCTTTGGAATTTACTTTATTAATCCAATCAATACATTTTTCTGTAGCAATTAAAGCTAGTTCACGCTTGTTACGTGCATGGGTCATTACTTGTATTCTTACTAATCCAGTAGAGAGTACAAGAAGGTCTAACATCTTTGACCCAACATGTATTCGTTCTTTCACAGACCAGAAATCTAATTTTTCAACATCTATAAGTGTTTTACACTGTCTAATAAGACCATATCTTCTAAAATGCCTAGATGATGTTCTTTTAGATAATTTTTCTTTTAAATATTGAAAGGTTTTTCTATCAGTGTCCTCCCATAATTTAAATTTAATTTGATCCTCAATAGCCTGTCCAATTTTACCTGCTACAGCAGTAAAAGATTTACGATACGATATACCATCAACAGTAAGTTTTAATGCAATGTAAGAAGCTACAGTAGGATCAACTTGTATTAATAAAGATGCAGTGTGATGCTTTTTACCTGCTTCACCATTGAAGGCATCTTTAAGATACTTTTGTAGCTTTTTTTCTAAAGCATCTACACTGTGTTTCATCAACATAATTCCGTGTAATGATACACTCTCAGTGCTTTTACTTTTATGCTCTCTTACCTGCTTTCTGTACTTCTCAATTCCATGATTAACCATACCTTCTTCAAGGCTTAGTTGCTTTTCTTCCAAGTTCATACGAATGGTCTGTTTTTGTCTGCTTGGTTAGAACCTTTAGTTTTGTTTTCACCGTACCCATCTTCCTGCCACGTTTTAATCATGTTCCGTATGCCTCTGACACTGCTTTCAAGTTGCTCAAGGGCAAGCAGAATAACATCCAACTGTGGAGTTGGAGCTAAATAGTCTTTATGTGTTTTCTGTCCCAAATCTGTCCCAAGGCTAAAAGTTGTCTCATTAGTGAGAATAGATAAATATCTACAACACATTCAATAGTATCAATCACTTGGCTACTATTCTACATGTGAGTTTAATACAGCTAGATTTCGAGTCTACCGCCTTCGACCACTCGGCCATCTCTCCGCAGTAATATCAATGGGTTAGGGAGTTAGAGTTTTTTAAAATCTGTCCCATCTGTCCCATTTTGTCCCTCATCTGTCCCAAATCTGTCCCAGGACGTATCAGTACAGATATGTCTTCTGCACCGAAATCAGGAGCTAGATGGGAGTATCTCTGAGTCATGGTTTGATCCTTATGACCCATTAATTTTTGTACATTATATATTGGCCTTCCTGCTTGCACTAAACGTGAAGCAAAAGTGTGTCTTAATGTATGAATACTAACATCTGGATAACCTAAGTCATTAGATGCTTGTTTCATTAATCTTCTCATCCAAGAATAGGACAAACTAAATGGAGTTTCATTATATGGGTCCATCATTTGTCTTCTTCCAATCATCTCCAATACTCTAGGAGTTAATGGGACTGATCTTGGCTTGTCAGCTTTGTTTACCCATATCCTAACAAAACCGTCCATATAATCATCTATAGGTACTGAAAGCATTTCACTTACTCTCATACCTGTATCTAAACCTAGAACAAACAAATCACACATCTGTTCATGGTTAACTGAAAAGTAAGTTAAATAGTTGTCCTCTTCATCATAAGTCAACCATCTAATCTTACCTTCAGGTTCATCCTGCCATGAAATACTAGGCACTTGATTACACTTATTATAAGTTCTTGCTGTTGTCATGATTTTACTTAAACATGAGAACTTACGATTAATTGTTCCACTCTTATTACCTTTGAGCTTACAATGAAGCATAAACTCACCCACTCTTTCAGAAGTAATCTCATCTAACAGTGTATCTTCACCAAAATACTCCATAAGTTGTTTACCATTAATACGTTGAGTTTTTTCTCCACGTGTTCCTGCCCATTCAAGCTCATAGGTTTTGTGAAATCCTTCACTAAGAGTCCATACATCCTTTTTCAAAGTTGTAGTGATACCGTTACGTAATTTAAACATCATATCCTTCTCCCATAAAACAGCATCATGCTCTGTAGGAAAAGTTTCACGGTATCTAGTACCTTTGAAAGTAAAGTCTGCTCTGAAGGAATCTTTTCGTTTTCTAACGCTCATTTAATATATCCACAATAGATTTGATAAAGAGATCTCCTTTTTGAGTCATCGAAACTAATTTCTCTACTCTGAACTCTGGATTCTCCTCAGTCTTGAGAAGCCCATGACCTGTACTTTTATTTCGGTTACGTTCACAGTATGCCATAATATTACGAGAAGCTGAACCAGAAGCCTGACCTGCTAATGATCCTAATGCTTTTACTGATTTTGGTTTTTTAGGGTCTTGCATTGCAGCTTCTAACAGAATTAATACTGTAGGAATTTGCATCTCAACGTCAAGCTCTTGAAATCTATTCATGATTCTAGTAAGCTTACGTAATTCTTCATTTTGTGCCATAGTGTTTTTTTAGTTGGATACACACTCAACAACTCTTGGATTTTATTAAGTAGTTGGTGGTGGATGTTTATATGTTGTCGCCTGCTTTCTCCTTCTACCCCAAACAGAGTGTGAATAACGGTATTTTTTAATCCCTCTAGAGGGTGGAGGAACATTAAAATCAAAATCATGTTCCCCTTTACCTTTTGTTTTTATTTTCCATGTTTTACTCATTTGCCTCCCCCGTCCAAAATTCCTAACCAACTGAGTTGGCTATTTCGCTTCCATATTCCTTTTAATTCAGGGACTTTCCAAAAACTACCTTCAATACTAGCACTTCGACAATTTTTAAATTTTTGATTCGCATGTTCTCTTTCGAGTCTTACTTTTTTCTGTTTCATATCAACCTTTCTATGTTTCAATTGTTAATCTTAAACCTAAAATACCTACATACATTATATTATCACACTTCTGATAATAAAGTAAAGGTAATTTATCATCACATATAACCTTATTACGAGTTAAAAAGATCTCGTATCCGAACATTTTGAACAACATACTCACTTCTCCTTTCCAATTCTACAATTACACGTGTCCATTGAAACGAAAGAAAGTATCCTAAAATTGCCATTGCTATTATATAAAAGAATAAATCCTTCATTGCTAATTTATCACATGTGGTTGTATTTCATCAAGCTCAGACTCCAACACTTCTTGTGTTGCTTTAAGAAAATCTTCCATCTCTTTTCGCATAAATACGACTGTTTGAGCAGGTAACAAATCTTCGTCAGCTAAAATAGCCTGTGACTGACCTACAAAGATCTGCATTAGATTGAAGAAGTGACCTGCTAAGCGAGTTTTACTCTCGCCATTCAATTTAGCAAATTGACTACTGAACGTGTCCTGAGACTGCATATTCATCTACATTGCGAGTAGTTTCAGAAGTAACTACACGAAACCGTCCGTTATAGTCTTTCGCTAATACTTTTATAAGTAGATTCTTGATATGCTCTATGTTCATATCTTCTAAACTAATCCACTCTTTTCTAGACTCACTAAAATACATGATTTCACGTTTGATACCTTTATGGGATATCGGCATGGCATCATTTCGAGTCTGATTTTTCCACTTCATTAGGCTTACTGGCATCTTTTCCTTTCTTAATGTTGGTTTTTAAGAATTGCTTCATCTTTTTAGGATCATCTACGAGATCAACTGCTTCTATCATGGATAATGAAACAGGCTTATCCATACCTTCAAAGATAAATTCCACATTAGGCATTTTTATCCTTTTTAAAGAGAAGATCACCGTAATGATCCTTTTCAAAATCATCAGGTGAGTATATTTGAAAATAGTGGTACTCCTCGTGAAATTGATTACATGTTTCTGCAAATATTTCAGCAGGGTCATCACCGTTACTATCATAGTCTTCAAATGGACCTACAAAAGAGAAACCATCTTGAATAGTTCCAAATGCTATACCCCATTTTGGTTCAGGTTTACATTCGCTCATTCCCTTGTTCCTCCTTTCTCACACGTTCACAGTCATCAGCAATACGTTCCAATGCATGTGCTATTCGTTTAAGAGTAGTTACTACATCTGGATGAATCATTTAACCCTCCTAGCATGAGAAGTTACATCCTTTACATACCCATCGCCTAACTCAAAGGAGCCATAGGTATATGGTGATTTAGTAGCAAGGAACCATCTTGCAAAAGGATTTACTTTTTCCTTTTCTTCTGATTGGTACTTTTTAAGTACCCTATATTCAAAACCACTTCCTTTCCAGATCTCATAAGGATCTTCTACCTTACGAGTCTTACCGCAGAGGTTTTTAGCCATTGTTATTCTCCAGCATTTTCACTAATGCTACAGAAGCACGTTGAACCTCTTTAGCCATATCAACCGCATCCCAACATCTATCCTTCCAGACAATGTGATGCCATCCTGTATGGTCTTTACCTATGTACCGTCCTTGTCGGCCCTTGTACTTGAGCCATTGTCCACGTTGAGCTATTTGAAGAATAGCTAACATTCCTCTCGCATTAGAGGTATTTGCACTTACTTGATTAATATATTGCATAGTTATTTCTATGTCAAGGTTAAAATTACATGTAGATGAATATCTACGCAGTTAGCCATTGAGGATGAAGACTAGACAAATGTTCACCATCAATGAGTTTAGGCATTTCCAAGGGTCTTGCACTGCACCATTGATCCCACAATACCCTTGGACCACCTACCTTCTCGCAGAACTCAATATAATCAACGCATTTTCTACGTTGAGTTTCTATTGAATTACCTGCACATTGCCATCTTGAAGGAGTACCCTTCTTAGGGTCTTCATCAGGCATATATTTACGGATATTGTGGACATCTATACATCCAACCCATCCTGCCATTAGTTGAGCCACAAACGAGGCTTTAACTGGTCCCAAACCTGGAACCTGTACCCATCTCAATACGAAGTCTGCTTTAGCATTCTTCTTTTTACTTTTAATGAGTTTCATAGATTCATTATACAACTCATAGCGGTTTTCATAGACATAGGAAGCACCTTTACTTTTTCCTTCCCATTTCTGTATTGACCGCATTTGAAAACCGTTTTTACGGTAATCATCCATGATCCCACACAGTTTATCGGTTCTTTCACGTATGCTTGCAGAAACTAAAGCATATCCCTGCATCATACCATCAACCGATCCCTGCATTATCTCACGGCACTGGGGATTGTGTTTTCTATACATTCCTCAACGTCAATGTTAGGGTTATCAATTTTACCACACCACATACAATCTTTCTGTGTTAGTTCTACCTTTACATGGTAGTTCAAAAAGATGTATGCCATCCCAAGAGTAATGCTAAACAGCATCGCTAGGAATACCATTACGAGGATCATCATGTTCCTCCTTTATTTTATATTGTTCTAAGTAATCGTAAGACCAATCTAGTTCTACTTTCTTTTTCTTATCTTCATGAACCATTGAACCTCTGTTTTTTATGCCTTTTGTTCTATTCGATTTTCCCATAGTTTTATTAAACTTTGAGTGTGCTTCATTTGATCTAAGAGCTTCATTATAGAATCACACTTGTCCTTATTATCTGGTTCAGTTACATACTCATTTAAGAGTCCTAATTGTGTCACATAGGCATCTTGAGTATTACAATATCTAAGTGCCATTCCAGGTGTTAGTTTATGCTGTTTCATACCATTTCTCCTCAGTTTTAAATTGTAATGGGAACAAATGCTTATGAATAAACTGTGCTTTCTCTTCAGAAAGTGATTCTACTTTTAGTAATGAACAAAGTGCTTGAGCACGATCATTAATAGGATAATGTAGCGTTCTTTTCCAACCTTTTTCTCTTGGTTCAAAAAGAAAAGTCAGGTCACCTTTATATTCAGTTGAAACTATTTGCATCATCTTAATATAGTTACAGGTTGTTCAGTTTCTATCCATAATGTAGCACCACAAGATAGAGGTTTATCGGGTTGATAAATAACCCTTCCACATGTGAAAGCTACTTCAGAACACTTTATGTTCTTTTTATAACTTTTCACTGTGATTGGTGGTAAATCAGTGCCATGCTTTTTATTATGCTTTACATGATGCTGATTAACGTGTATCCGAGTCTTCATAAAACCTCACAAATCTATTTCCGTTTCTTGGTTTTCGTTGATAATGACCACTACCCATTCCTCTATTTCTTTTTATCTCTTTTAATAGCTTTTCATGGTTTCTTCTAATATCACCTTGAATCAATTTAACTTCAATTGAACTAAGGTCATAATAGTTATCTGTGTAATCATCCATTTAACCATTCCTCATAGGTTTTTAACGGTTTACCAGTTGTGAAATCATTACCTTTACCATCATCTGCACAGGCCCGATAAATATCATATTCATCCTCATTAGAACCACGTGCTTTAGTTTGCCAATCTTCATTATATTCTAGTTTCATGTCAGTCCTGTATCCATTTTCATTAGAATTCGATTTTGTGTCTATTTTTTACAAACTCTTTACCTATAACTTCATTAAGTTTGTCTAATCCATCTTCTAGTCTTCTAGTGACATATCTTAATTCATCACTACCATAAGCTGCTGAATCAGATCTAATTTCCATTCTAAGTTTGCTTAGAGTTACTTCAAAGCCTACTAGCTTTTCTAGGTTCATAGTTACCTTTCGATTTGAATGTTAGTAAAGCACTATGATGACTAGCAGGATTCACATCCTATCCAAACGGAATTTAATCAGTCACTACTCCTATTGATAACCCTAGTAGTGCTTTGGTACTCACTATCAACGGAACATAATTAACGGATGTTCTCGTAGCTAAGCACCCACTGTCATCACAGTGCTTATCTTTATCACTATGAGAAGATTATCTCACATGTGATGTAATATGTCAAGACTTATATGATCCACGATGTACTCGACACCTAATATAATCATTATATGAATCATATCCTTCACGTTCCCACTTTGGAACGGATACATCTTTTTCTACTGTCATTGTAGATATGATTATCTTTTCACCATTCCTTTTGCGAATGGATCTTATCTTCTTTTCCTGTACCTTTGAAGAACGCTTGGAACCATTACGATCAATGGCTTTTTTCCATTCTTCAGTTCGCTTATGGTTCAAGAATGCTTTCACATTTTGAACTGGCTCAACATTCGTATTACGGAATGATTGAGTCTTTACAGCGACTTTTGAGCTTGGTACAGGAAGCACTACATATTGAGTAGCTTCCATAACGCTCCGTTTTAGTTGTTTTAACTCATCATGTATAACATTATCTCATGTATGAGTTTATATTGTCAAGACTTTTTTTGCTTTATCTTAAAAATAACGTCCATTAATAGGACTTTATTCCATAATAATGCTTGCATGTCTTCTGAATACATTTTTACCTTTTACTGTGTTTTACTGTTATCAAGACTTATAAATCATCTTGAGTTGATACTATATTAATATGAGACTTTCTCACTCAGTCCTGAATCGACAGGTAGCGTGGTGTGCTTTCGTCTCATGTTTAATATCGTCTCATATCTGATTTAATTTGTCAAGAGTTATTTTTGAATGAATCAAAATGAATCAATCAATTGAACTGTGAAGATCGTCTCACATGTAGAAATATCGGTCAAGAAAAAAGATTATCAATGAAATCAGTGGTTTAGAGCTAAGTCATTGAAATAAAAGAACAAATCCAAAGAAAAAAAATGCATAGATGAAGCACAAAAAAACGCTATAAGGATCCACGCAGGTTAATACTTTGCAAACACACTGAAAACAGCGAAAATAGATCCCAAATCTACTGAATCATCAACAATATCAGTGACATACAGCGAAAAAGGGCCGAAAATGGGCGAAAATTAAAAAAAATGAAGACGGGGAAACCCTCCGACACCAACATCGTTATACCACCTCTTATTTTTTCTTTAAATATTCTAGGTCAAGTGTGTACTTCCATATGGGTTATACATCTAGACCATTGGAAACACTGCATCTAGCACCTAACCAGGGAGTCACTACTTTTAATATAGTTATACTACCCTTTACTTCACTTCTCTTCTATCCCTTATCTTATAGCTATAAGTAAGTTTAACCTAGCCCTACTTAATAATGGCCCTTTCCTACACTAAAACCACGTAGGCTGTTTATTTTCAACGTATTCTGTACCCATTATACCATTCACAAACTTCTCTAACTCCAGATCGAACAATTCATCCCTTCTATCCCTTATCTCTATGTCTGCATCAGCAGCCATCTGGTCAACCCAGTATTTGACAGCCATTGCAAGTGCATCAAGCCTATCATCTTGAGTCAGAGCACCTTTGTCACGTGTGATCCTGGTCATCTGATGCATCAGCATGTACTTGGACTGTGATTCACTTGGATAATGTTGCACAGTCTTATAGTCATTTTCAATAACTTTAGGATCAATCACCAACCTATGAGAATTCATCACAGGTTCAATTGTGTCACATATACGTCTTTCTTTCTGTACATTAGAACGTATCTCCTCCATTGTCACTTGATAGATTTTCAATAACACTGGTTTCCACAGTTCCATGAACATCCCATCTCCAAAGTTACTTTCAATCACTATCATATTGACAGCATTACGTTTGGCTATAACCGACAATGCTCTCAGGTTTTCTTCATTATATCCGCCTTGTATCCCACCGCATTCTGTGACATAGAGGTATCCATTCAGCATTTTGACTACAGCATAACCGCATTCATCCCTTCCTCTTCCACTTGGGTCAACAGCCATCACACTTCCAGTGTATTTTAACCAATCCCCTAACTTAGTCTCAGGCTTGTAATATCCATCCCCAGGAAGTCCTACATTCGGAAGGTCTGTAATTTTATTATTGCTGTCTCTACTCCACACTGGCTTTTCTGGAGCAGTTGAATCATCACAAGACATTATAATAAGGTCACTCAGTTTCAATGGGTATCTATCTGCATCAGAAAGGCTTGTGTCTAACTGAAACTGTAAATTGAACCCTGACCTACCATAAGACAATTCTCTTTCAAGGAGATCCTCGTCATCAAACCTCAGAGGGTCTGTAGGATCACCTTCCTTTTTATACTTATCTAAGTTTTCCTGAATAAAGGGTGATAGACGATTATTGTATCTGAGTAGTTGCTGATGTGTAGGGTATCTACTAGGCCAGATCCGTGTCTCGTACCCTCTATCTGGAAGTGTTTCGTACAGTGACATTTCAGTTTGAGGTGTTCCCAGGTACACTATAGTTCCATCTGGTTTGAGTACAGCATCAAACTCCTTAACAGCCTCACTCAGCTTGTCTCTCATGGTCTGAGTCATACTGTTATTAGGTACTTCCACATCGTCTGCTACAATAAGGTCTGCTCTGGACCCTGAAAGTTGACCTGTGATTCCTACACTTTTTACAGATGGGCTGTGAGAAGCCTTAGAAGGGCCAACATCAAACGAAACTTTTGACTGCCTCTGTCCCTCACGTGATCGTAAATGATGCAGCACAGGCAGTTCTGAGATCAATCTCTGGGTAAATGTAGAGAAGTCATCTGCTCGAATCTTACTTGCTGATACCACCAGCACTTTTGCTTCAGGATCTTTTAACAATCTCCATGTGACATAAGCACTGGTAATATAGGATTTACCCACTCCTCTGAATGCTTCAACGACTGCACGTTTTGGTGAGTTTTGAAGATATTCAGCTATGTCGTACTGTACTGGTGTAGGATCTGGAAGATTCAGGTGTTTCCAGCATAGATAAAGGTAGTTCCTGAAGTCTCCCAGTTGGTTCATTACTGTTCTCCTTCATTTTTAGGATAGTAGACTTCTACATAACTTTTACATTTAGGACATGATAAATTACTAACAATGGAGTAGTTTTCATTCTCTTCCTCAAGATCATGATCTCCACCCCAGATAAGTTCTGTACCACAATGCCAGCAATTCATTTTCACATTCCACCTCGTTGTTTCTCTTCTTCTTCACTAACTTTAAACCTGTCGTATTCCATACCACGTATTCCCATTGAGTTCTGATAACCTACACGTTGTTCACGTTGCTTCTGTGATTCTTGTTTCATCTGCTCAGTTTCCTCTGGTTTCGTGCTTTGCATTTTCAAGTTCAAGTTGAGTTGGAAAAGGCATATTAGTCATTAGTTGTTCTAAAGGATTATTACTTACAGGTATTGCTGTGATTTCATTGTCTTTAAGGAACTTCACTGCAACAGCTAGGTCTGCTGGTTTTGCATCACCACTCCTAATGCGAGTTAAAAGTTCTTGTGCTACTTCATCATGTAGCTGTTTTAAGGGATCACTCATGTATTCCTTCAGTGTATTGTGTTTTACCGTCTACCCGTGAAGCAGTAAGTACTCTGCCACGGTTCTCTCCTTCATTGTTATAGCTAACGTGAATCCATCCACTTGTCGGTTCTCCCTGCTCGTAGAACTCCAAAATAACTTGGTCAAAATTAAGATTCTGCTCAATCCATTTAGCTAGTTGAAGGTTGTCAATTGAGGGACATTCTAGGTCTGCTGCTTTTCCCAAAATATGCTGGCTGGAATCTCCGCTACCGATCTTACGATTCAACTCCAGTACTCTCAGAGCAGAATTAATGTTAACTCTCCCATGTACTTCTCGAATGGGTTGTAGTACAGCAGTTGTAAGTGCTGTTAAACATACAAGTTGTGATGTATTGGGAGAGTTATCTATACCGTTGCGAATAGCTGTCTGTGACCTAGTTAGTTCCTTCAATGAGAAGTTACTACTTAGTTTCATTTTAAAATTTAGATATAAATCTTGATATGTGGTGAATAAATGGAAGAAGAGTTAATGCCATAAACATATTAACTCCTGTGTGAACCATTGCTATGTGTCGAGTAGTTCCTTGTGGAATACCATCATGAAATGCAGCTAACCATATAGTCCCAGTAGTCCCTATATTTGCACCAAGAACGCAAGCTATTGCAGAGGGAAGTGGAAGAGCACCACTTGCAACTAAACCTACAATTGCAGCGGTACTTAGTGAACTACTTTGCCATAAAAGTGTCATAATTATTCCACCTAAAAACATATAATATGGATTACTCATGAAGTACTGAAGGTGCTCAATATTACCCATTGATTTTATACCACCAGCAAACATTTTTAAACCAATATAGAAGATTATTAAACCTCCTAATGTAGTTATAATTGGATTAGATGTTATCATCACATGAACAGGGGTAACTATGACATTCAGGACAAAAGGGAATTTTCTTTTCGTCCATATTAGTATTTACAATTACATTTAGTTTTACCGCATTTAGGACACTTTTTTTTCTTCATGAAAATAATTCTATAGGTGGAGGTGTTAACATTAATATACTTTTACATTGATTAGCCATTTCATTGTAATTTTTCTGCATAGTAGCACCTTTATACTTTTGCATTTCATTTGCAGTATAGTTCTGCCTTGTTTTATTAACTACACAGTCACATAGAGCACCATTGTAATGAGGATTACTTGGGTCTACTCTCATTGTACCTTGGTAACAAGCCATCCAAAGTAATCGTATTGTTTGTGTATTAAATGTACCTGTGTATGTATTAGATGCTAATAATGGGTTAGTAAAAAGTATTAGTAGTGTTACTATATTAAGGATCTTACCCAAATAACTCCTTTACAGATTTAAAACTATTTTCTGGCATTTCATCTACCACAGAATCTACCAATTTAATCTGGTCTTCACTAAGGTTATCATTGATTATTTTAGTTACGTGTTCTTTGGCAAGAGTACTTGCAGAATCTACGACTAAACTTTGGATTACATTAAGGAGTAACGCTGGTATCATTTGATTTTGTTGGTTCTGTGGTTGTTTGTTTAATATCTTCATGAGGACTCTCATACCAATGCTTTGAGAGCATACCTATGATTGGAAGAAAAGCTCCAAACCCAAGAAAAATGAGATCGGATGCACCAGGATCTAATGGTTCAGTTTTATGTATCATGGTGTACATTAACCAACCAAATAGACCAAACGCAGCAAAGCTAATTAAAAGCCTTGCCCAAAATCTAAGTTTTTGAAGTTGAACATTAGGATCAACATCTACTTTACCTAGACCTTTTTTTGTAGTTTTTTCAATTATTTCTTCCATAATCTCACTTGTGAGTTAATTAATGCATTATTTTTTAGTTATTTCTCTGATTGCTTGTGTGTTCTGTTCAAGGGCCAGTTTGATAGAAAGAATGGCATCTGAAGATTTTTCAACCATAGCCATAATCTTTGTATCGTTTTCTGCATCTTTTTTCCAAAACTCTTCACGTTCTTTTCTTGCTTGATCGGTTGTGTATTTAATGAACCAGAATGATGCTATAATTACACAAGCAGGTATTCCTAGATCCATTATCATTGTGTATAGTTGACTTACTTCTGGCATAGCTTGTACTGCTTGTGTTGGATAGTTATAGTATTGAGCATCCGCAGGGTTCATGTGGTGTCCACTCATGGCTTGGGATATTTATCTTTAGTCTTTTTCAACTCAGCTTTAAGAGCATCTACACCTCCGTGGTAAAGAATATCCATTTGTTCACCCAGAGGTGGATAGGCTACTGCTCGGTCACGTTGATATTTCTTAGAGTCGTAGTCTGCTTGAAGTTTTGTTAATTTACTCTCAAGAACTTCTTTAGAGGGCGGAGTTTGTCCTTCACTTAAATGCCATTGTATTTTTTCATATTCGTAATCACCTTCTAATTCCCAGTTTAAATTAGGATACTCTGAATTAAGAACGTGATTATATTGTGGTCTTTTCATTCTGCCACCTCCATTAATGTTAAGGATGATACAGAAGAAGGTATGTAATAATGGTTTGTATCATTATGTGCTCTGTTTATATAAAGAGTTATACCACTTGAATTTTGGTTTGCATATACACGATAGTATACTGTTGTCCCTGCACTTAAACTTAAATCATCTTGTGTATTAAAAGCAAAATTCATCATATGTTCATCACTACCATGAGTAAAATATAAATCCGAAGTATGACAATGCCGTCTACTAGATTCTTGAGAAGCAACAAAACCAGAAACGGGTGAAACACTATTACCACTTGAATCAACTCTATGAACTTTAATGCTTAGTCTTTCAACATGATTAGTTGTTGACATACATAAATGACAAGAAAGATGTATAATTGGTGAAGCAGTTTTTAAAGTGTGCGACAACTCTAACTTAGTCCAAGTCCAACCTCCTAAATCATCATAATTACTTCCAGTATTGGGAGTGTTTGGTATATCATGACGAGTTGTTAAAACGTGCTGTTTGTACCCCACTATAGTATCAGCAGGAGGTTTTGTAAAAGTAAGTTGACCAGTGCTATCTGCTATTGAAATACCAGCAGTACCATCGTTGGCTTTTATGTTTGCAACACTAATCGTGTTATTCCCAGAACCATCGGTACTTAAAACAGTGTTCTGGGTTCCTGTTTTATTCTTTATAGTATCTACTTCTAATATTGAAGGCATTGTTGGTTAGTTTGGTTTAGGATATTTCTTTTTAGACTTCGGTTATAAATATCTGTAAAATCCGTTTATTGTAAAATATAAGGCAGCATCTCCAGAGAGTACAGGAGATGTCATTTTACATTCACCATTTGTTTTTAATTCAAAATTCCAGACATAATCACCTTGATAAGAAATAGACGGGAAAGTTGTTGCAACTGTGGGGTAAAAATCAGAATTGGAAATTTGAAAAATAGGGTCATCATTAGCAGGACTACTGTGACTACCTGACACATTTATAAACATAAACCCATTAAAAGAATACGCTTTTTTTATATCGAGAGTTGCATCAGTCGAAGCGTTAAATAAAGAACTTCTATCAGTCACACCAAAACTACCTTCTACTGTCACGCTATTTCCAATAGCACCAGTATTAATTTTGGAATCTTTAATGTTAACACCATCAATAGTAACCCCATTAGCAGATGTTACTTCAGATATAGTATTTGTTTTTATTTCAGAACTCATGATGGTTTACTAGGCCATGTGATGTTATCTGGATCGCTCTGTTCCTGTGGTAAGTCCCTTAATTTCTTTCTATAGATTTGCATATCGTTACTTAAAGCTGGTTGGTCTGCTAAAGCTAAAT
>UEXN01000491.1_pt1 | contig 33359 bp, 48 predicted proteins | sample 1796711 | NCBI WGS metagenome assembly UEXN01 (sample SAMEA4772470, study PRJEB27181) | metagenome | reverse complement strand
GGACAAGAAGAAGTCGATGTCCTACGCTCTCGCACGTTTCGATGCCGAAACGAAGGAAGCATTCATGGACCTGTACGAGAAGATCGATGCAGATGTCCGCGAAGATTCCGATGCGTTTGCCACTTGCATCCGCGTGAACCTTGGTGCCACCTTCGAACAGAAGGATGAAGTCAAGCGACTCGGTGCCAAGTGGGACAAGCAGAACCGAACGTGGTACATCAGCGGTGATGTCTACCGTGCCGCTACCGACGAGTGGAGCAAGTACGCTCCGACCGCAGTCACTGAGAACACCGAAGACTGCCCTTTCTGATTCCGTTCATAGGAGAATACACATGAACAACACCAACACTATCGTGGTTATGACACCATCACAAATTTCTTTCCTTCGTGCATTGATTGCCGACGGCATCATGGGATGTGAATTCAGTAGGGACGACATGCGTCCCACGATGATCCGCCTGGGACTGGGATGGCCCCCGGCATGGATCGTCAAGGACATGGACCGCCGTGTCTCTCGCGGACTGTACCGTGTGGATGAGATGGATGACGTTCGAGCATTGATTGCACAGGAGGTTGCCGACTCGCTTGGTACTGCTGTCGTCGATGCTGCCGAACGTGCGACTACCGACTTCGACCGTGCTATGCAGACGGATGATCCGCCTGAGTATGGGTATACCATGCAGGATGCAGACGGCAAGGAATTCAAGTGTGATCAGCAGGGCAACCCTGCACCGATTGCAAACACTTCTGCCGGTGTCGGTATCTAATCCGTTCCGAACAGTGCCACGCGACTTGGGACCCCTATGGGTTCCATCGCGTAGCAACCGGATCCTATTTTTCTCCGGTCAGGATTTTCGACTTCGTACCCCCGGAGTCCCATTTCAAAATTTTTTTCGGCAAAATTTTTACTCTCTCAGGATCGGCATAAAATGCACACGAAGAACTGGTACAAAGACCCCAACAACAAATACCCATTCGATCTGTTCTTCGATCCCGCAGAACCAGATACACCCATCAACAAGTACAAAGCACACTTCCTCGTTCGGTGGAAGATCACAGAGGAATGGAGAGTCCCACAGATTCTCGTCCGGTTCACCCACTACAAGTCCGTGATCGAAGTGGTCACTGTCCACTACACTGCACGAACGGCAGAGGGACACTACCAACCGTGGTCTGCATGGGACGGATGTACTCTCACAGGAGATCCGCCGGATCACGGACGGAAGATCTGGCGTATGGTCCGTAGCAACAACTACTACCCAATATCGGCAGGCACAATCGGACCGGGAATGACTACTCGGTACAAGGATCAGATGTGGAAACCGCATCATGCCGAATTGCTCGGAAAAAAGTACGACTATATTTCAGAATAGACTCTGGAAGCATTGACAAGACCTCTTTCATAGGATACAATACACACATGGATTCAATCATTCTATCGTTCGAACTGGGTACTTTCCCTGACTCCGGCATTTATCTGAACATCGGAGATGCCGGTCACGTTGATCCGGAGCGAGAAGGAGATCTCGTCTACTTCCTCACCGATACCAACGGTGGTCCCGAAGTCATCATCTCGAAGCAGACGGCAATGCTGCTGTACGAGGATGGGTACTATGCTCCCAACTGTACCACCATTCCGTGGTCCGATCAGATCATCTACTGCGAAGACGCATTGGCAAAGATGTACGATCGTCCGACACGCGAACCTGGCGACGATTATGTCGAAGACAACGAATCACGCATCACTGGTGGTTCCTATCGTGGACCCGAACCGACTTGGGACGATGTTTCTCGACACGACTCCAACGAGGGTTGGTGAATGAGCAGACCGAAGGCAATGGCGGTTTACCTTGGACTTGAAAGGAAGAACATGACGAACATCCAAGACGAATACGATCACGAAACATTCTCGATCCGTGCTACACGGTTCGTGGAACGAACCCGTATGGAGTATGGTGCAGACTTCTGTGACCATCACTCGAACGACATCGCGGATATCATCTTCTATGCCGTTACCAACTTCGTGTATCCGACTCACTTGGGTGATAAGGATCACAACCAACTGGCCTGGCAGTACATCGTCGATAACGTGAGGGATCTTGTCCGTGATCATTGACTTTCTGGTAAAGGCATGTCCACTGATTGCGGCGGTGCTATACGCAACAGTCGGTGTGGGATACATTGTCCGTAAGGACTACGCATGGGGTCTGGTCTGGATCTCATATTCACTGGCAAACGTGGGACTCGTTCTCGCTGCAAGTAAAGGAACTGGTTGATGCCTCGTAAAGGTAAACGATCCCGATTCTCCGTCAATGTTGGTTTGCACGCGGGAGAAGTGTATTCTCGCATTACCGAACAAGCATTCTGGTGGTTTATTCGTGAGCAAAATCTTGAAAGCGTTGAAACCGTAGATAGCGGGAAACGTCATATCGTGGTGAACATTCAAAGATACCGTGATATCAAGTGCCACGGACAGATCCAAGAATGGGATCACGAGAAGACCGATTACGTTATCGATCTGAACTACGAGCAGGATCTCCGTGATTTCGTCGCAACCATCATGCACGAACTGGTCCATCTCCAGCAGTACGAGACGAACGACTGGTATGATGATGGCGAACAGGAATGTGAAGCACGGCAGTACGAACTTGCCGATGAATTCTGGGAACAAGGACTTACACTCAATGGGTGATACAATCTACTTCTACCCCGGATACCGCTGGGAACCTACTCCCAAGAATTGGGAAGAACTGACCGAAGAGGAATGCTTGGAGATCCTCGATCTCTCGGACGAAAAGAAAACAGATGCCTGACGAAACCACATACTACTGGATGTACAACGAGGACATGACCAAATTCATTCGGTTCGCGGTGAACAGCGACGATAGAGTGGATGTCCGTGAGTACAAGATCCAGTCTCACCACACTCTCGAAGAGGCAGGATGCCCGCTCGAACCTGACTGGTCTGCTGATGTCGATTGCTTCGTGGGCCACTCGACCGCACAGGAACACTGGATGGATCGCGTCCGTGATGGATGGCGGATGATGGTGGAGACCGTCGGGAGGATCGAACAACAGACCGGCATGGAAACGTGTTGGGTAACTTTGAACAACACCCGAAAGGTGAACTCATGATTGTAGCATTGGGCATTCTCGGATGGATTTTCTTCGTCTCTCTTACTCTTCTCTTCCTCGCTGGAGCATCAACCGATGATCGCTGAAATTATTCTCTCGACTACTATCCACCTAAGTCCTTGTCACACAAGCACTTACGACGACTCAAACCTCCTCCATGCGATTATGATGGTGGAATCTGGCGGGGATCCGAACGCGGTAGGGGATAACGGGAAGGCGATCGGTCCCTACCAGATCCACCGAGTCTACTGGTTGGATGCCGTTGAATTCGACAAGTCGATCGGCGGCAAGTATTCCGATTGCACGAACAAGGCATATGCCGAGAAGATCGTTCGGGCATACTGGAAGCGATACGCTACCGAACGGCGAATCGGCAGACCCGTCACTGATGCCGATCGTGCAAGAATCCACAACGGAGGCCCCAACGGATTTAAAAAGGCAGCAACTCGCCCATATTGGGATAAGGTCAAGTCGCGCCTAAAAAAGATTTCGAATATCCTTTCGTGTCGGTTGACATCCTCTGAATCCGTGGTATAATATACACATGAAGACGCAAGAACGAAACCAAGTCCTACGAATCACCCGTCCATGCCGGATCACCGGCAAGAACTACACGGTGTTCACCACCCAAGAGCAGTATGATCGCTGGCAGGGTGGAGAATACATTCAGGTTGCAATGCCTGAACTGTCCCCGGAAGACCGGGAATTCCTTATCAGTGGGATGTCACCAGACGGATGGGACATCGCCATGAACAGTCATCTTGAAGGAGATGCATGATGCCGTACGATGAATTTGATCTTGAAGATTTCGACATCGATGATGAACGACTCGCCGACGAATGGGCGCGTCTCGCAGAAGAATGCAGAGAAGGAATGCTCGTATGAACAAAGTACACGCTAGAATGATCCAGAAACTCGCTCACGAAAACGCCAGACTCCGTAACGAATGCGAGATGTTGGAGGAAGCGATCGAAGAGGCGAACGAAGAACTCGAACGTCTCAAGGCGGCATCCGCCCGTGCGGTTGTCGGACTGATTGAGTCTGCCGGCGAAGAGTTTCAGGACACGGAAATGCCCCCGGACGTACAGGAATCGATCGTTGAATGGTTGAACTGTCTCAATCCGGGTGTGGACAACTTGGCAGAACTCCTCGATCCTTCCGCGATGACGGATGAGAAGGAAGAAGAGATTTGGGATGCAGTGTATTCTAGTTTCGATGATGAAGAAGAGGACGATGATACATACTATTCTCCGACGAATCGAATTTCTCACCTTTTTGACGAAGAAGACGAGGCCTAAGATGCAACGCAATGTACGACGCGGGAAAAACTGGAATCGTGACGACTCCGGTCGTCCTGCCCAACGTGCTGCTACTTGGTCGAAGCGTTCCAACGAACGTGATCCCAAGAAAAACCGAAGAAAATCCAAGAGGGATGTCGATATTCAGTGGGTCGGGTGAAACCGACCACTGAATTATCGATACATAGTTCTTTTTAACCCATGACTAATGTGTTTCTGCGTGAATTTTGTTGCAGTCATGGTTACATAAGGAGAAAATCTCATTTTTACCTCAAAAACCCATATAAATAACATTGAAACCAACAAGAAAATCGCATACTGGAGATGGCGAGTGAAATTAAACACTCTAAAGGAAATTGCCGACGAGATGATGACGTTTGTCGTGCTAACAATCCTTATTTCGATAGTCCTCGCCATTTCTACACTCTTTGGATCAGGAATTACGCTAACCACAGTCCTGCTCCCAACAATATTTGGTTTATCAGTCGCCATACTCATGGCGGTATCAGTCGGATTTTGGATTTTTTACAGTTATTGCTCTTATGTCATGGACAGAATGGACAGAAAAAATGAATCGTGAACACATGGTCGAACAGTTACACAAAGGCGTATGCACAGTCGAATTTACGAAGGTAAACGGCGAAAATCGAACGATGCGATGTACGCTAAACGCCCAGATCGGCGATATGCCGGAAATCCCTTTAAATGAGACGGTTTCAGCACCAGTCAATCAGGATACGGTAAAGGTTTGGGACATCGACGCCGGCGGATGGCGATCTTTTCGCGTCGAAAGCGTAAGTACATTTAGCACACCAGTGCTTCTAACGGAGGGTTGAGGAATATGGCGTATAGATCGTATGCAATTGATTATTTGGGCGAAGAAGAGGGTTATGGTCTCATCGAGAGAGTCGAAGATCGTGAATATCAAACTCTAGTCACCGATCATAGTGTCTCTGCCATCCTCAAGCACGTTGCCCGGCATCTTGAGGATACCGACGATATCTATATCCCAGAATTAGTTGCAGAAGTTCTTGACATAGAGTCATCTCACAAGTATAATCAGATCATGTCAGCAATGGAAGAGGAAATGAAAGCGTCAGAACACACTCAGGGGATCCTCAACGCATTGTTTAACAGTTTGTTTAAAGACATAAGTGAGTCCACCAATCGGCCCGGTGGAGAAGTCATGGGGGCCGACGAACTCAAGGAGACACAGTTGCCTAAGCGTCCGGAACCACTACACGATCTAGAAGCAGACGTTGATCAGGAAATTCAACGTGAATACTACAAGCGTTTCCAAGAATGGAAACAACAACAACAACAACGCCTTGAAGAGGAGCGTAACGACGATGACTGAACAACAGTTTAGAGTACCGTGGATCACTGGACTAGAAGATTCTATTCCTACCGTTTATGTGCATGAAATGCAACATCCTAATAGTTGTCCCGGTGAGACTTGTTTTGCTGCCTCACTAGAGAACTTCGACATCACCGAGAAGGTTGATGGGTACACCGAAGACGAGGTTCTGGATCTTATTGATGTACTTCAGTTGACGTTGGAGCATATGGAAACTGCCCGCATCGACGAATCCCAGATGCGTCTCTTCCCATAAAAAATACAAAGATTTTACTTGACAGTTTTTATTTCTTGGTGTATACTTCTGTGTCGCCGAAAAGAAAAGGTATATCATGAATCAGTTTAGATTGTTTATTGACATCCCACTAGGAACAGACGAAGACAATGCAATTGCAGTCGCAAAGTCTATTGTTCAGTGGCACTTTAATGATGTTGAGGCGATGGACAAGATCCAACGTCTCACGAATGGACGAGTAGATCTATCGGAGATCAATTACCGTCTAGGACACGACGAGGATCGTCAGAAGTCCAACTACATTGACAAGACAGAGAATGGTCACGTTACGACCAAGAAGTGTCGCATTGCTATGGAGAATGCATGAAGAAAAAGGATGTTAAGCGGGCCGAGGCGATCGAGCGAAACGATCACTGGGCATCAATGACGCCGGATGAGCAGATTGCCCATCTGGACAAGTGGAACTTCACTGCCACGAAGCAGCGTGCAAAGATCGCTGCCGTTCAGACTGCACCAATCAAGAAGAACAAAAAGAAGAAGTGATTATATCTGCGCCGTGGGAGGAATGGTTTTTCTCAGGCCGACTTATAATCGGGCAAACGTGGTTCGAATCCACGACGGCGTATTTCTTCCCCTGGTCGCACCGGGGGCATCGGATAGCGGAAATTCTAGGACCGCGAAAAGCAGGTGTCATACAGAGGGATACCGAGGTGGGAGGCGACAAAACACGCCGTCAATGCAAAACCACTTGCCCTGCCTGCCGGTGATTGAACTAACCAAGGAGATTTGTTATGGAACGAGAACCAACAATTTATGTCGCCGGACCCATGCGTGGGTTCGAGAACTACAACTACCCTGCCTTCGACCGATGCGCCCGTGTGCTTCGGGAGCAGGGTTGGCATGTAATCAATCCAGCAGAACTGGATCGTGAACAGGGTAAACCTACTTCGCCCTCTTACGACTTTGATCCAGACAACTGCTACGAGGACCATGAGTTTATGCGTGCCGCATTGAAGCGGGACATGGATTCTATTTGTGATGAGTGTACGGCAATCTACATGATGTCTGGTTGGGAAAAGAGTAAAGGCGCAAACGCTGAACTCGCCCTTGCCCGGGCATTGGGCATCAAAGTCTTCTATGAGGCACCACTTCCGAAATGAATATCTTTGCAGTCAATGACAATCCTCATATTGCGGCAATCGATTTGTGCGATCAGCACATCGTCAAGATGCCTATCGAATCGGCACAGATGCTCTCGACGGCGCATCGCTGCCTCGACGGAGATCGCTTCGAGGATCGTACCAAGAACGGACGTAGATACACCCGCTGGATCTTCTCAGACGAGCGTGAGAGCGTCCTGTACAAGTCTACGATGCGTGGACACCCGTGTACCCAGTGGGTGATGAAGAGTCTAGAGAACTACTGCTGGTTGGCCATCCATGCTCTCGAAATGTGCGAGGAATACACACGCCGTTACGACAAGAGGCATGGATCTCAGGATGTCATCGAATACCTTCGGTTCAACTACCCCAAGAATATTCCCAATCCTGTACGGTCACCCTTTGCCCAAGCAATGCCGGACTACTGCAAGCGTTCAGATGCCGTTGATGCATACCAGACTTTCTACATCGAAGAAAAGGCACGGTTTGCCCGATGGTCTAAGACCCCAATGCCTAACTGGTTCGAAAAAAAACTTTAGGCATGTGCTAAAAAAGCATCCCAAAGGGTTGACAAGCACTCAGGATATGTTATAATATACGCATGACAGAAACGAACGACAACTACCAAGGAATGAGACGATGGAAAAACACTACTAGGACAGACCTTATTATGACTAATATTATATTAAGGACAGATCGGAAAGACGATCAAGGTTCAGTAGAGTTCAGGGGACTACTCGCTGAAACGAGATGAAACCCTAGCGTAACCGGAAGTCGCTACCCGGACCATCGCCTCCATAACTCAGTTGGTAGAGTAACGGACTTTTAATCCGTGAGTCGCAGGTTCGAGTCCTGCTGGGGGTATTAACAATAAGGTGAATCGGATTCCCGATGGTTTGATTTCACCTCTTTCAAGTAAACATCGGAACACCAAGGAGTTTCTCATAATGAGCAACATCAGCAACAAGCGTCGTATCATGGACTTCCTCGCAAACGGTAACACCCTTACCGCCGCCGAAGCGTCCTCACGTTTCAACTGCGGTAACTTCCGCGCCACCATCAGCGACATCAAGTCGCAGGTTGAGCAGTACGGTAACTGGCGTATCGTTACGTCGGAAACCAGCACCGGCAAGACCCGGTATGGTATGAAGCGAGTCGTCCTCGTCGATCCCACGTTCGATAGCGTGGAACTCGAAGAGATGGCGATGGCCTGATAAAGAAACTCGGAGAGGCATCGGATTCGTTCGTGTAAGACCTTTCCATTTCTTTTTGCGTCCGTGACCCAATTGGCAGAGGTGCATGGTTTAGGTCCATGTTGTTACAGGTTCGAATCCTGTCGGACGTATTGGGTGGATGGCAGAGTGGTTGATCGCGGTGGTCTTGAAAACCGCTGAACCGTGTGAACGGTTCCGGGGGTTCGAATCCCTCTCCACCCGTTGGGGCGATTAACTCAGTGGCTAGAGTGCTTCCTTTACACGGAAGAAGTCGCAGGTTCAAATCCTGCATCGCTCATCTCGACTATATAGAAAATCAAGAAAAGTTTCTTGACAAACCAAACAACGTAGTTTATAATAATCAAGTCATAAGGAGATTAGACATGGCGAAGACTACTGAAATGTGCTGCAAAGAGCAGCAAACTGAATGCCCCGTAACGGGGTGCGGTCGGGACTTCCTGACCAGGGCGCTTAATCGTGTCCACGTTTCGAGATCACTTCTCGTTACTCTTGCACTCGTTCCATTCGCTTGGGATGGTGTCCTCTGGTTCCGCGATGCGTTCCAGTGGGTTTGGGATTCCGTTTCTGCCTGGCAGGGATGAACCCAAAGACAATTGAATAAATTTGTAGGAGACTGATCCTCTCCTACAGGGACTCGCATAATAATCCTCTACGAATGGGGATAGTGCAAACTCCAAATGGTTTAGCGACCTGTCCGTATGATGCAGAAATGCTTGTATGAGATGATCCTTAGCGGGATGCGTGGAGTGGTGGAAGCAGATTACTACAGCATTGTACGTTCGTGCTGCTTCCTTCAGGTATACAATAACCCTGAGTCCCATAGACTTGGAGAGATGGCCGGGTGTCGATAAAAGGGCCCCGGTCATCTTTCTTTTTTGCCCCGTGGTGTAACGGTAGCACCGCAGTTTTTGGTACTGTTAGTCATAGTTCGAATCTATGCGGGGCAGTTTAGGAGGTGTTATATGGCACATAGAGAATGGACCGAAAGAAAATTCTGGGATGGTACACACGCAATATTTTTGAAGAATTTCGCAGGTATGTCATGCTATGATCTTGACTCTGATGAACTTGGTGGTATAATAGAGAGGAAGATCGCAGAGTGCGATCGAGAGAAAACCGTATGGTTGGAACTATTAGACAAGCGTGAGGCATTTCTAGATGGCAAAAAGAGTGATTGATCGATTTGATCTTGAGGCAGAACGAGAAGGCGGAGCAATCCGGCAACACGGCGGGATTCCCAAGATGCGTCTTGGTAAGGGTATCGCCAAGCAGCGTAACATGCACAAGCGTGGTAGTGAGATTCTGACTACGCGAATCGTCAAGCGAGAAGGATGGTTGCAATGAGAGGATATAGCACACTAGAACTTCTGGTGGTGGTCGCGGCCGCCGGCATTCTCATCTCGATGATGTTCTTCTTTAGATGGGATGATACCAAGAAGGAACTCAAAGATAGTCAAGAGATCCAAAATGCAACCACTGAGTTGTGGTTGATTCGTATCGAAGATCCTACGCAACCAGTTTTCTGGGTGTGGGAAGACGAAAACGGCGTTATGTGGATGCTGTCTCGAAGTGATAACCTTGTGAGGAGAGTTGGTCAGTGAATTGTTCTGATTGTGGAAACGTAATTCCTGAGGCACGAATCGAAGCAGTGCCCGACACCGAGTATTGTGTGAACTGTGCCGACAACCACACGGAGCGTGTCGTTGGACGTATGATATATAACCATAAGACCGCCGGTGAAGTGATCTTTGCAAGGGGCAAAGAAAACATTCGACGATTGAATCGTGAATATGCGAGGGCGCGATAATGTTCGAACAGCAATACGCAACAACTATGCTTATTCTTATGACTATCATGAATGCACTTCTTGCCATCTTGATGATCACTGAGATGATTTCAGTTCCTTTGGGAATGACTCTTGCATTCCTTGGAATGTTTGGTATGATATGGAAGACGAAACGGGATCTCATGGGCAATGTAAAACTCTGGGAAAACACACACAAGAGGCACAACAATGACAAGTGACGATATAGAATATAACTGCTATATTACTGGTGAAGTGATTCCAGAGAATGCTGATGCTCGGTTTACTTACGAGTTCGATGCGTGGGTATCAAAAGAAGGTCAGAAGTTGATCGACGAATGGGTCGAGTCTGGAATGCAGACAGAGAACGTCGAATTCGATCTCATCTATGCTGAGTGGTATGCACAAGACGAAGCAGACGCCGCACGATGGGATGAAGCAATGGGTATTGATGATCGGGACGAAGATAACTATTGAGTCACACGCCACCTTGGCTCAGTTGGTAGAGCGCCTGATTTGTAATCTGGAAGTCGTCGGTTCGAGTCCGACAGGTGGCTTTAGGAGATTTAAAAATGAGTGAAGTAGAAAACAAGAACAGAGACAACAGAGAATCATCGTCGTACTTTCATACGACCATCAGTTACGATGGAAACGATTTTACTGATATTCTCTTGACTGGTAAAGAACTACAAAGAGCAATTGATAGAGCAGAACGAAACCCAGAAGACGTTCCACAAGTTAACTTTATTGCCAAGTTCTGGAGATGGTTGAAGCATGGATGGTAGGAGACACAGTGCAGGCAAAGGTGATAAGTATCGCAAAGTAGATGCGGAAAAGTATCGAGAGAATTACGAAAAGATCTTCGGTAAGAAGAAGAAGAAGAAAACCCCTAAAGGCAAGGATAAAAAATGAGTGTGAAAATTGTACGACTGGTAAGTGGCGAAGAACTGATTTGTAAGTATGAAGGGTTCAAGGAGAAGGCGAAACTGAGTAAGGTCGCCATCTTGATTCCAACGGGACAGGGTAAGATTGCCCTTGCTCCGTGGGTTCCATATGCCGTAGAGAAAGCAGTCTTCGAGGTATCGGAGAGGCATATTATGTTCACTATCGATGCACATAACGAACTGCTGAACGAGTATAACAGCGTCTTCGGTAGCGGACTCTTCGTCCCACCGTCTGCTGCTTCTGCTCCCCTAGTGACTCCCTCCGGAGCGCCTGCGAACGGACCAGCAGGAGCAGGACTGCATCTTGCAGACTGATCTCTTGCCCTCGTAGCATAACGGATAATGCAACGGACTTCTAATCCGTAGACTACAGGTTCGAATCCTGTCGAGGGTGTTCAAAGGCGGTCGTGGCGGAATCGGCAGACGCATCGGACTTAAAATCCGACGAGGGTTAACCTCATGTGGGTTCGAGTCCCACCGACCGTATTGTTTCCCCGGTAGTTCAGTTGGTAGAACGGGTGGCTGTTAACCACTATGTCGTAGGTTCGAGTCCTACTCGGGGAGTTGTTGAAAATCCTAAGTCGCTCTTAGGTAGTGTGCCGGATACTTACGAATCTCGTATGGCAAGAGTTAGCATGAACGATCCGATCTGCACTATAAAGAACACGAGGGCTGCGTATTTGTCTGTAATAACGCAGGGTACTCAGAGTGTAGCACAGTTTGGTAGTGCGTTGCGTTTGGGACGCAAAGGTCGCAGGTTCGAATCCTGTCACTCTGACTTTGGGCCTGTAACTCAATTGGGAGAGTATTTCGTTTGCATCGAAAAGGTTGCTGGTTCGAGTCCAGTCAGGTCCATTAAAAAAAATATGGTTTTGAGTTTCAGATCGCCCTAAATAAAGGTGGCGAACGGGCAGAAATGTCATTACGACATTTATGCGTAAAAAGGAATTTCGCTACCTTACGACCGTCGTCAGGAAACCCCTCGAAAGAGGGGTTTTCAATTACCGTCTGGTTCTGTAGTAGATCTTTAGTCTAGGCGCATCAGCGAGGTTATGGAACAACATACCATCCGTTTGATTAACGTGTAGTTCTTCCGCCACAGTCTCCTTGATGGTCACTACGGTGTTTCCATCCCGCTTTTCTATTTTGGTAGGGGTGAATGTCGTCAGATTATTAGAACCTGTTCCCGTCCCGTGATAATCGATTGTAAAGGGTTCGTATGCTTTGAATGGAAGAACCACTTTACCGGTCGAAGATGTAATTAATTCCATTTCGTTAACTGCTTCGGTCCTGTTTAACTTAATTTGTATGTTCGTATAGGTTCCCGGTGTAGCACCCGCAATTGGGTTGTTTTGGAACTGGACATAATCTGTATTATATCCCTCTACAGTCAGTGTTTTGTTCTTGAGATCTACACTGGTATTATTATTAATATCGACGACACCAGTTTCGATGCCAACACTATCACCAGACACGGCGGTAACAAAGAAATCATTGAATTGTTTTGTTGATGTACCTTCGGTGGGTCGCATGATGTAGGCACTTGTTACACTTGAGTTTTTATCACTCGTAAAAAGATCTACTGTCATGGTGCCGGTTACACTGGTAGTTGATGTGTTGAACTTACCTTTGAATACGGTATTGTCTCTGGGAGAATTGAACGAATAGAAACTCACATATTGATCTTGTGGTCCTACTTGTGCATTTGGTTTTGATTCTAATTCTGTTTTTCTAGAACCATGTGTTCCCTTGATTAGTATGGGCAAATACCTCTCGTTCTTTGCAATTGCTGCTTCGACCAGAGGCGTTATGTCTGAAATAATGAGTGCTTCTTTTCTAATAGTCTTGGGAACCAATTTAGAGATTTTAATTTCGTTGTTTTTACTATCTTTTGCAACTGTACCACCACCAGTTGAAAATTCAAGGTATCTAAAATCAACTACATTGTATTCTTCATCTGATGAATCTGCATCTTTAACATCACCTTCTTTGCCTCTGCTTAATGAAGATGATGTTGTTTTAATAGTTGCGGGACTGCTTTGTGGTGGTATTGTCAAGTCCCCGGAAAGTAAAACCTTACCACCAATCCCCGACATTTCTGTTATCTCTGGGATTGATGATTCTACTTCGATAACTACGTTTGATGATACAGAAGAAGTTGTCTGTGTACTAGGAGTGGGAGTTGACGTAGATTCTACACACGGTCTGTATATGACATTTCCATTTCGTTCTATCGTATGAAAACCAACGCAACCAATTTCTATCGCCCTTAATCGTGCTTCATTTTCGGTTGCATATTCATTATAACCATACGTTTGTGTTGACGGTGTGGTTTTTCTTTTGTATGATCCATGATATTGTTTGCCAGACATCATCAGTCCATTTGGCATATAGTACACTGTACCATTGAACGTGTGTTCGTGATATCCGATCCAACCCTTTAGTCTCTCTTCTTCTGTTCTTGCTTCTGCTGGAGTTGGACTCTTCTTGATCGCGCCATATTTTGTAAGATACAGTGGATAATAACCCTCAACATCGAATGGTGTATCATCAGTTTGCGTCAGACTATAACCAACACCAATTTGTGGCACTATACCAGAGGAATCCCATTTAGTTGCGCCTGTGCATGTTAACCATGTTGCGTCAGTACCAATTGATACTCCCTGTGGTTGCATTAAACATAAGTCAAGATTATATCCCGGCCATGCTGGTGATACATCATTTACCTTTAGGAAAAGAACTGCTTGACCAACAGTTTCATTTGCAGAAATTCCACTTGATGGATGTTCTAGATCAAATTGAATTACGCCGCGAACCGGAGACTCTTTATCTGCGTTAAACGGGGCGTAGATATTACTGTCTACATTTGTTCTATTGTTTTGTAAGGCAACATAGATCCCACCTGTTGGTGGGATGTTCGTCATATCATGTGCAATGGAAGTCGATAATGACTCATTGAAAACATTTGATATTGTTTTATCCAACACACTTGTTGTGTATGGATTGCTGGTTCTTCTTCTACCGGATCTGTTAAGTGCCACGAATCAACCTCCGATGTAGCAACCGCTTGCTCCCGGACATGAAGCGACAAAGAGATTGCTGAGGTTATCTGTTTCGATATAGACTTCTTCCAATCCGTGTAGTCTATATCCACTTCCTGCTGCTGCATCTGCTTGCGTGAATGCAACGTGAATGATACCAGTCGCAGAAGTGTTCTTAATATTTACACCCTTTGTGAGTTTATGAGATGTTAATTGGAACCCGGTTTCGACTTCCGTGGCAATATTCGCAGGTAGTTTTCCTGCTGTGTTTCCGAATGCAGGAATCGAAGCGTTTGGAAGTTTAATGTCTGCAACTTCTACTCTATACCGCTCATCACCAGCAGCAATATCTTCACCATGTACGGTGGTATTGTCACTATCGTGTAGTGGTGAAGTCGCGGTGTTCAGGGCATTAGTCGTTACTAGATTCCTGATATCGGGAATCGTGAGATCGCCGATGGTGGTGTTTACCTCATCTACCTTATCCCAGAGACTTTCATTGAGCGGGGTTGTGAACGGTTCACCAGTGATGTTGTTTCGTTGCCAGAGTGACTTCAATGTTTTTTCTAGAACACCAGCAGAGATACCTTCGAGGGCCCGAGTTCCGTGATAATCGTCAACAAGAACTGGTGTCCCTGCTCCACTATAACCAGTCACCATGACTCCAGAACCAAGTGTTCCGCCACTGGTAAGTCCGAATGTATTTTCGTATCCACCAGTCAATCCGAACGCATGAAGTGTTGCTCCCGAAGGCAGAGCATTGTCATTCAGGGAAGTAAAGATACTACCGGGAATGTCAACATGGATTGGGTTTCCGGCAGCAGGTTGAACTTCAACTGTACCAGCAACCGTTGTGTCTCCTGCGACTGATACTGTTAGATCCTTGTCGATCGCAACTAACATTGCGGCACCAGAGACTCCAACAGCAATCGCGGTTCCATCAGCAGATGCACCGTACATCATAACTGGAAGACCAGTTTGAGTTACACCATTTACTTTGGGTCCGAACTCCAACGGTCTAGGACTATTGAAAGTTGTTGCTGTCTCTCCGTCAAGAATACCACCCGTGACAGCGAATCCAGTGTGTCCACCGAAGATTGTTACATTGTCGAGTGTACCACCCATGATCGTGTCCAGTGTACCACCACTTAGAGTTGAACCTTGGACGAAGACTGCATCGAGTGTACCACCAGAAAGTGTACCACCCTGAACATATACTGCATCTAACGTACCACCCATTAGTACATCAAGTGTTCCGCCACTTAGAGTTGAACCTTGGACGTAGACTTTATCAAGTGTTCCGCCGGCGATGGTTATACCCATTCCTGCTGCGGAAACTACGACTGTATTTGTAATACCAGATACTGATACGGAAGGAATTCCAAGAACATCTACTGCAAGGTGATTAGCACCCGAAGTGATGTGGAGTGGATTTGCTGCCGATGTGTTTACCTTCATGTCACCATGAACTAGCAATGCTCCTTCGTGACCTGCTTGAGTAATACCAAGTGCAACTGCGGTGTAACCTGATGCACCATACATCAGAACTGGCGTTGCCATTGTGTTACCAGTAACATCGGGATCAGAAAGTTGTAGGGTTCCTGCTGTGTTTCCGAAGGTTCCTGCTACACTTCCGGCAGGACCGGCGGTGTATCCCATTGCTTTCGGTACATCAACACTAACGGAAGAGATCGATGCTTGCAAAGCACCACTCATTACAGTTACTAGTGCGCCACCAGAGACTTGCAGTCCAACTGCTGTTCCACCAGAACTACCGTATAGAAGTGCGGGGAAACCTAGAGTGTTACCTGTGACATCCGCATCAACAAGACGAGGAGAATATGTGTTCCCTGTGTGTGCGCCTTGTGAGAATCCTGCTGCTTTGGGGTTGTTTACTGTTGCGGAGAATGTTCCTTGGGCAGTGAGTGTTTGCTGAAGTGCTACCTTAAGTGCGTCTCCAGACATACCAATCGCTGCTGCTGTTCCGCCCGAACTACCATAGAGCAACACAGGAAGACCCTTGGTCATTCCCGGTGCATCTGCAAGTGCAGGAGCAGTTCCTGTTCCGAATCCAGTGACACCACTGGCGGATAAGATATCAAGAGATCCACCAGCGTTAATTGTAATTCCGGCACTGATTATTGCGTCTAGTGTTCCGCCAGCGACTGTAATTTGATCTGTTGAAGTTAGGGTCCGAATGTCGAATGGACCATCAGCAGTTGTAATTCCTATGGGATGCCCACCGGAGATACCTTGAACTCCAACCGAGTCATTGTTTGCTTCGCCGTTAACATAGTTTCCTGTGTATCCAGCGGTTGCACCGAAGAGAGTACGAATTTGGAAGTTATCGCCACAAACACCCATCGGTGTTCCGCCAGTCTTACCCTCTACTCGAATAACTCCAAGAGTTTGTGCGTTGATGTCAACTGGAATATTCCCAGATCCAGAAGTACCTCGAAGGTTTACATTGAGTACAGAGAGTCCGGCCGCCAACGTCTCTGCCGAGAGGGCGGTTCCGTTATCCTGAAAGAGTTTGGTTGGGAGAGGTCTAGATCCTGCATCGGCACCATCTCCAACGGCAACAAAATCGCCATCTTTTCCAAATGTTTGTTTGAATAACTGATAGTGACTTTCAGTGGAACTGTTGTAATCTGTTGCTACGCTGGCGCCTTGTGTCGAACCACCTGTACCGGCACCTACTAGAATGTTGTCATCTTGGTCAAGACTCATTGCTTGTACTCTCCATTTTGGGAATTATTCTCTAATATATATGAAAGAAGACTATTGACTTTTACTGAGAACCGTGTATAATTTACACGAAAGGACATTTACTATGATCGAAGAAAAATTACAGACCGTATTCACTACGGATGTTGAAGACCGAATTAGAAACGGGCATACATGCATTGATGCCATTGTAGATCTGTGTGAAGAGCATAATATTGAACCTGCCGTTGCCGCGAAGTATCTCTCGAAACCATTGATTGAGAAACTTCAAGGAGAAGGTCAGGACCTAAACATGCTCCCAAGACAAACAAAATTACCGTTTTTCACTTGACATTGACTCCACATAGTCTATACTATATAGAGTAATAAGTCGTACACAACGTACATATCGCACACACCAAATACAGGAGAATCATCATGGGTTTTAGCGATCTCAAGAAGAAGTCCCGCGACATCGGCGCACTGACTGCCGCAGCGGACAAGATCAACAAGAAGTCAGAGAGTTACAAGGACGACCGTTTCTGGCGTCCCGAACTAGACAAGTCTAGCAACGGGTTTGCCGTTGTTCGTTTCCTTCCCCCAGTGGACGGAGAAGACATTCCGTGGGCGCGTCTGTTCACTCACGGTTTCCAAGGCCCCGGAGGTTGGTACATCGAGAACTCTCGTACCACTATCGGCGACAAGGATCCAGTCTCGGAGATGAACTCCGAACTCTGGAACAGTGGTCTTGAGAGTGACAAGGATATTGCTCGTCAGCGTAAGCGACGACTGTCCTACATCTCAAACATTCTCGTTGTTAGCGATCCTGCTAACCCACAGAATGAAGGTAAGGTTTTCCTGTACAAGTATGGGAAGAAGATCTTTGACAAGATCAACGAAGCAATGCAACCGGAGTTTGAGGATGAAGAACCAATCAATCCTTTCGACTTCTGGAAGGGTGCGAACTTTAAGTTGAAGGTTCGTAAGGTTGCTGGATTTATCAACTATGATAAGTCTGAGTTTGATGGAGTCTCTGCCGTCCACGACGGTGACGACGACGCACTTGAGACGCTGTGGAAGCAGCAGTATGCTCTCAAGGAGTTCACTGATGCATCTAACTTCAAGTCATATGATGAACTGAAGAAGAAGTTGGATCATGTTCTCAACACCACGAAGTCAACTGCTACGGCAGAAGATTTCAAGGGAACTTTTTCGGAGACCGACAGTTCTACATCATCTGGGGTCCAGTCCACTGAGTCTAGTGATTCAGATAATGATTCTGGTGAGGAAGAGAATGCACTGTCTTACTTCGAGAAGTTGGCGAGCGAAGATTGATTATGATTTGATCTAAACTCAACGCCAAACGAGAGAGGGTGTCTTCGGACACCCTCTTTCCTATTAACCCGCGTGTTGCATTTCTTTCAAGGACGCCGGACTGTCAACCATGTGTCCAGACTCTACATTCGTTGTGTTGTTGATAACCTTAGAATTGTTTACGGCCGTGGCACTAACTGGTGGTTCCGTTGGTTGAATTGCATCTAAACGGCCTGCAAGATTAGCAGAAGTAGACATGTCTCTCGCCTTACCTACATTTCGAGTAGGTTCAGTCATCTTCCCGACAACCATTCCGCCGATTCCAAGGGCCCCACTCTGCGCCACTTCATTTATTGCAAAATCCATGAAACTGCTTCTTTCGCCCTGCATCTCTTCTGCTGACTTGTTCAGTGTGTCAAACAATGCTCCCTCACCTTTGTTCAACCCCTGACGACGCAGTTCTTTTCTTGTCATTCCAATATGAAGGCCCTTTGCCTTTGATTGGTTTGTTTTCGCTAAGGCGATTGCAGAGTCAATGTTTATTTCTTCGGTGAATAGATCACTCACTGCTGTTGGACTGAACAGACCAAGACCATCTCGTACTGTTGTTGCAGTACCTTTACCACTTGCTTTTATTGCTTCCAGTCTTGACACTTCATTACCGAAATATTCTGTATCGGTGAATGATGCAGCATCTGTTGCATTCATTGGTGAATCTGTAGACATCTCTTCTGGACTTAATTTATTACCTTCGAAGTCTGCCATTGATTGTTGATCTTCGAGATCCCTTGCAGACATGGTCATCGTGCCTTCGGTTATGTTCAAATCTCTTGATTGAACAAGCATTTCATCGGCGGCATCGACACTTAGATTCTTGAATGTTCCTTGTCCCGGTAAGAAGAGATCAACATTGTCACCACTTTCTCTTGCAGCATCTACCTTTGCTTGCTGCATTTCTAGAATTGTCCCGACACTATTGTCTTTGATGGCATCTTTATCTCTGAAGTCTTTGATGGCATCTTTACCCATTTTTGCTGATTTTTCTTCTATTGCCTTAGTTTCTCTTTCGATTGCAGTGCCTTCTTTGACGACATCAATAACTCCTTTAACGAGGAGTCCAATCCCCGCGATTCCTGCACCGATGGCCAAAATCGGTGCGACGAACGGAGCAACTGCCGTGGCGATCGAACCAATAGCAGTCACGATTCCCATGATGATAAACCTTGCAGCACCCATGAACGATTTGCCCATCCTAGCAAAACCTGCTCTACTTGCTGCTACAGTTTTCTTGGTGCTATTAGTAATTGCTCCACCAATTATTTTAGATTGTACTCGGGCAAAGCGTACCATTTTATTTCTACTCTTTGATGATGCCATATCACCACCCTCGGAGGCCTCGGTTTCTGGTGTACTTGGGGTATCTTCTGTGTCTGGAGTCTTATTTGCAAATCCAAACGGTGTGCTTGTCGCGGTTTTGATAACTTCTCCTGTTGTGGATTTAAACGAATCCACCAGTTCGGAAACGCTATTTGCAATTCTTTCGACTGCATCTGCAATTCGATCACTTGTACCGAATACTGAGTCCGAACTATTTGATGCCATCGCCTTTACAACTTTTTTCTCCGGAGTATTACCCCTGCTCTCGATCTCTTCCTTGATTTGTTTCTTCTGTTCTCTGTTCGATCTAGCGGTGCGAATGGCGTTACCAACTCCGCCTACAGCAGGGGCGATCCCCAATGTTCCAAAATTTACCGCCGTCTTGGCGATCTTTTTAGTTCGATCTGCAACTTTGGTTGCGGTGGGACCTAGCATGTTGCCGGCAAGAACACCAGTGGCATATGAACTACCTACGTTCTGTGCCATCGATTCCTGTCTAACCATTTGACGTATCGATGCACTTTGCTTCTGATCCTTGTGCATTGATTTTAGTTGTGTTACTACGTCTTTTAGTGTTGCTGCCTGGGCCACTCTAGTATCCTCTTGTTTGTTCTTTCTCTTGTTCCTTTATTAGAGCAACAAGTAGTTGTATGTAAATCTCTCGTTCAAACGGAAACATGTTTTCTAACTCTGCCAATGAGTATTTATGGTGATGCATTAATTGAAAATTAGTTTTGTAGTAATTTTCAAGTGATTCATGGCAGAGCATTAGACGAAAAAACCGTCTACACCTTCAATCTTAAATTCGTTTTCCTTTTTGCAGTTAGGACATATAAATTTTACTGGAATCTTCACCCTTGGTTTTGATTTGATGAACTCTAGGATTTGTGTAAAGGTATCACTTTCAAGGTTGTTAACAAACTCTTCAATTTCTTCTTTCTGGTAGTCTGATGCGTCGAAAACTTCTTCATCTGAATAGATTTTATCAATCGAAGAACAAACAGAATCAAATACCATATCAACTTGATCCTGCATGGTGCTATTTCTCAGTTCATCTGCAAACGAAGGGAATTTGAGATCAATGATTATTGATTTATTTACTTTGATCCGATTATCTTTTTTCATGCTGTCGTCTATTACGAGATCATCTGTTTTTATGTTAACAGAACAACTGCTTTCGCAATGAATACACTGCAACTCTGGTTTCATTGTTTCACCAACAGACGATGCTCGTAGTTTGATCAATGCATATTCAGAATCGATGGACGTTGATTTAAAAATATCCAACTTTCCGTCTGTGCAAGAAAGAACTATATCATGAACTGCTTGGTAAATCGTATTCACATCACCAGATTCTGATGCAAGAAGCAAAACTTTCTCTTCCTTTACTCGAAAGGGTCTGTAATTGATCTTTCTTTTAGAATCTGGAAGTGTAAAACTGTATGTGGGTGTCTCTACTGTTGGTAATGGCATATTGTATTATTCCTTTCACTTTATGCAAATCCGAAATCACCACCGGGTATCTGGAAATCTACGCCGCGTATTGGATTGACTTCTCTCCCGATATCTGCTTCATTGACGCCGAAAATATTAACCTTTTTTCTGTTGGATTGTCTTAGTATTGCTTGGTTTTGTAGAGATGCATCGTCCATCGCTCGAACCGGGATGATTCTCCAGTCTCGATATGCAAATGTGACACTGAACGTGGCAATCTCATTTACCTTTGCAAATCCGAGTGGGATACTGTCCATTGATTTTGGATATACCTCACGAACCTCGCATCTGTATAGTATGTTGCTTGATTTGAAGGTCTCTAAACCGGGAACGGCGTCTACATCTATTCCCTTGTCTAGTGCATCAATGTATAAGTTGCAAACGTAGTCATCGTAGTATTGCACATCATATCGAGTCCTTGGTGAAGAGATAAAACCCATCCAATCATCGATATATTTTGTCTCGGCAAAGTCACGACTTACCCGGAACGTCATTGTTAATTCGCCGTTGAATTCTGCATCAATAACAGGTCTTCTTACTGGTCCATATGTTCGAACATCTGCTGTTCTAAAGTTCTTACCGGGGAATGATATGTCGATACACTGGAACGTCAACAAGTCCTGTGTTTTGCCATCAATGACTAGTCCTTTATCTAAGGAGACATCATATCTTGATGGTGAGTATAATCCTGTACTGTTTATTTTCTGAAAGAAATCCTCAATTGATTTGGGATTATTGAATGCGCCCTGCTCACCAACCTGACTGCGATTTCCCATCTCCGCTTCGGATCTTTTCGTCATCTCAACAACAACATCTTGCGAAGAAGACGAGGACGTGGAGTCGATTGGATTTACAGGAAGTGCTTGTTTTAATTGTTTTGCTTCTGATCTAGCAGACATCAGATTTCTCCTCTTCGTTGTGCGATTGTTCTTCTACTGTCGGTCCAAACATTATACTTCGACGTTTTCTTAAATCTCTCTAGAGGAAGTTGTATTGCAATTGGCCAATCCTCTGCTGGTATCTTCAACATTCTGGAGTTGATTCTCTTCATAGAATAAACTCTATAACATGGTCTAAAGTATTTATACCGATTTGATGCCTTTAATATACTAATATCAAGTTTACCCAGTCGTGCTTCTGTTCCGATGCCAGTTCTGAGTTGTTGTAGGTTCATGAAAAATAAAGTCCTGATTTTCGGTGGTAGATAGTGCAGGTTTAGTCCGTGTAACTTACCCGGTTCAACCTTTACCAAATAAATCAAAGGGAATGTATCATAGAATTCTAGTTTTGATCTGGTTCTAGGTTCGTAGTTGAACATGAACATCTCACCGGGACGCTTGAATCCTGATGTAGATATGAGACGCTTTTCATCTCGAAGGAATCTCTCTTCCACTGATAGATCTGCATCCTCATACAATTGACTGATTGCAAGTTGCATCCACTTCAATGCTGCTTCGCCATCGGTTGGTGCGTTTACAGCGTCACGAACTTCTTTAATCGCATCGAACACGTTCAGTTTTAGATCAGTGTAGTCTAATTTAGAAATGCTTTTGATTAGATCTCGTTGATTTACTTTTTCTTCTACTTCTTTTTCTGACTTTGGTCTAGTGAACTCTGCGGCCTCATACAGCATTCTGTTTTTTGGTGCAGGAACATCGGGCCCGGATCTGAGTGCAGAACTTATTTCCTTAAGGTCCTTTGCAATAGATTTGAACATCTCCGATCTTCGATTTTTTCTATTTTCGCTCACTTAAACAATACCTCTTCTGTTAGGATTTTAAATTTCCATCCGCGATTTTCTGCATAATCCATCGCGTACTTCCATTTAGCAGAATTCACACCCCATCGCTTCACCTCATTGATGTATGATCTAGAGACTCGCTTCTTCTTCTCTGGGGGTTTGCATTGTTTTTTTGGTTTGATCTCAATCAATGTGGTTTCTTTGTGACCATTTCTATTGATTGAAGTCACTATAAAATCTACATAGTAACGGTGCAATTTATTATCGACAGGGGATTTATATGGGACAACCACAGTCTCAGATCCCCATGACAAGATAGACTTGTTTTTATCACAGTAAACCATGAACCTTCGTTCCCAGAGACTTCGGTACACAATCTTAGTTGGATCACCGTCGTATTTCTCTGGATACTTTGGTTTATACTTTCCTTTGTATGCCATATATAGTATGTAGTAGAACCACAGGAGAAAAATTACATGACCGCAATGGATGGAATACAAGATAACGGAATGATTTCCAATGTTGTAGAGGGATTAAAGGATATCTCCCAAAATAGAAATTCGCCCTATAGTAGTGACGATGCTGTTGAAATTTTTACTGGTGATTTTGAGGCAAATCGGTTAGATCCTTCTCGTAGATATGAAATTGAGTTGAACCAGGCCGAAGGTCCGCTTGCAAATCTATACAAGACGGCAAAGAACCCATCAAACTCTTCTGTTTTTGCTTTCCCTATTGATCTTGCACAGAGTCACGATGCAGATACTACACATTTCATGCAATTCAACATGTATGAAACACAGAGTGCCCAATTACGAAATGCTGATAGACTCAGTACACTACTTCTAGAAAATCCATTAGACGCAGAAGACAATTCGTTTATGGAGAGATTATCACCAGAAGATTTAAAACGAGCAGGCGTCCCTGAGAGAATGAAATCACTGGGTACACTCGAAACTGGATCACAATATTTAACAGCGAGAACCAATAGGGAGAGGATTCAATCAAGGATTGACTTTCTTGGAGCAGAAAACTTTAGAGGTGGGGTGAACAAACGAGTACGAACTCCAAACCCAACCAGAACTCTTAGACAGAAGAAGTTTAAGTCAAAGGATACTTGCTTCCTTTACATGCCACACAAAATCAATAATCTTTCTTTGCAGAGTTATGATACACCCAGTCTATTGTTTGCCTCCATTTTGGGACAATCTGGAACTGCTCTTGCCAAGGCAGGATCTGCACTGATGTCTGGTGAGGGCGGAGAAATGATGAATAACCTAAAGAATTTGATGTCCTCGTTGGGCCCAGTAGCGATGAGAAAAGCAATTGGTGCGTTGGATAGTGTTGCAAGTATGGTTGGAATGGATACAGAGTTAGAGTCCGCAGCGACCCAACTTCTTGGTAAAGCGATCAACCCGAGAAAAGAACTTGTATACAACTCACCTGAACTCAGAACATTCGAGTTTTCTTATGAGTTTTATCCCAGAAACCTGAAAGAATCACAGATGGTAGAAGCAATCATTAAGATGTTCCGCTTCCATTCTGCACCAGCATTAGCAACTGGCGGAAACTTCCTTATACCACCATCCATATTCACAATAAAATTCTATAAGAGAAACATGAGCAGCGTTGTGGAAAATCCGTTCCTCCTAAAAATGCGTGATTGTGCATTGACAGAAGTCAACGTAGATTTCACACCAAACGGGAACTTCAGTGCTTTCGGTAGTGGTGCGCCAGTCGCAACAACCATGTCTCTGACATTCAAAGAACTCGACATCAATGTTAAGGATGACATCTTGGAGGGTTATTGATGGCATTTTTTAGTAAGTTTCCCCTAACAAGGTATCCGTTCCTTCAAAATTCGGAAGTAAAGCAAAAGGCCGTTGTCAATATCATGAAACGTATTGGGTTTTCTCCTGAGTTAAAGGATCAAACCGAAATGTTTCTTGAGTATACAGTACAGGACGGTGATACTCCCGAGATCATAGCAGATAAATTATATGGCAACCCAGAATTTCACTGGTTGGTTCTCCTCTTCAATGATATAATTCATCCATACTATGATTGGACTCTCAATAACTTGACGTTCGAAAACTGGGCAGAAAAGACATACCCCGGAATTTCTCTTTTCCTTTCTGGTGGTGGTTCTGGTGGTAATACGGGTGCAGGTGATGGGGTCGATGTCGAGGACATGTTCACTGGAAAGTTTATCAAGAACGAAACGATCTATCACACAGACGGCGAAACAAACAAAGAAGGTGCGTATTTCAGTATAGACGGAGAGGCACTTGTTCACTCTTGGGATCCCGATCTCAGCAAACTTACTCTCAAGTATTACACACGAACATTTGAAGAAGGTGATAGAATTGCAACTGGTGCAACTTCTGGCAGTAGAAAGATTGCAACGGTACAGAGAGTCACCAATTCTTTTGATTCGGTTCACCACTTCGATTCTAGAACAGGATCAACTAGTGACTTTGAATATCTAAATCCACTTGCAGAAGTGAATAACGAAACTGCGGTTTTAGGAAGCACCGGAGGTGTAACCGAACCCACCGTTAAATTTTACGCAACAAATCTTGGTGCCTACATGGGGATATGTGGCGACAACTCAAACAACAATGTAATCACGATACGAAATTATGAAGAAGAGTTGAATGATGACAAGAAAAATATAAAACTCCTTCATCCAAAATACTTAAATGCAATTGATACATCATTGGATAATATATTAAATGCCGGATTATGAGTCCAAACACAGAGAAGAATTTGTAAAACCAAAAGACCTGACTAGATGGACTGGGTTTGGTGATTATGCCATGGAAGAACTTGTTCTCTTTGGTCCAAATAAACTTGCTATCGACATAGTAAACCAAACAGGTCTTATCAATCTCGTAGTATCAGAGAGTCTATACCAAAACTTCATGTACGGCGAAGTGAAGTTTCTGGACTTTGCCAATTTAACTGATAGACTAGAATTGAACGGACAGGATTACATACAAATTTCCTTTACTACTCCGGGGATGTCGGGTATAATGGTAAAGAAGAAATTTTACGTTACAAATTATAATCAATTGCAATTGGCATACACTGGTAAAGGTAAAGAAGTTACATTGGGTTTCATATCAGAAGATGCATATCTTTCGATGCAGAGTAAAGTTCAAGGATCGTACAAGGGAACTATATCTGAGATTGTTAGCAAAATTGCAGAGTCTAAATTATCAAATCCACTTGTCACTATTCAACCCACTACGAATGCACATTCATTCATCATCCCAAATTGGGGAACATATAAAACTATGAATTGGTTGGCGAAAAGGGCAGTGTCGGCATCAAATATAGAAGATTGCAGTTTCCTGTTATATGAAAATATGGATGGATACCACTTTCAAAGTTTACACGATTTGGCATCGGGTAGTCCACTTGTCGAGTATAATTACAACCAATCAAATCTTCCTGTAGATATTTCTACCGATGAAGGATTGGTAAAGAAATTTTGTCAGATAGAAGACTTGAAGTTTAACAGACATTTTGATAAAGTGAAAGAAATTGATAATGGTGTTTATGCTAGTGAGATTGTTTCGTTGGATTTGGTGACTAAAGAATATTCTTCGCGGCAGTTCGATTACCTCGAACATTTCGATAAAACTGATTCAGTAGAAACCCATCCACTCATTGCGAGGGATTCTAACTTGAATGTGAATAAAAACGTACAGTCCAATTTTAACTTCGTTGGGACTAGTTCGTTATCTCAAGATGGGATTGATGATAATTTTCGGTATTCCGATTTTACTCTAAAGAGAAGATCATCAATTTTAAGGGCAAGATCGTCTTCCCTTTCCATCATTGTTTCGGGTGACTCAAATAGGAGAGTTGGCGATGTGGTAAGTTTGGATGTTCCAAAATTGGAACCTATAGAAGATGGATCATTAGATCCAAAGGATAGAATGTTGTCCGGTAGATATCTCGTAACTAGTCTTCAGCATGTGATAAATAAAGAAAAAGGTTACACAATAAGACTAGAATTGTCACGGGATTCGCTACCATTTGAATTTATGAACGCAGGAGATTAAAATGTTAAATTTCAATGAGAAGCAAGAGTTTGATTCTTTCGAGGAACGATTTAAGGCGTGGGAACGAAAGAAGGATTACAGCAACGAAGAGTTACAAGAATGGAAGCAGTGGGCGGAGAAATGGGCCGCCCGAAATTGGCAATCACCAGTTAGCGAGTAATAATGGAAACATTTTTTGGGAAACAGGGATTCGTTTGGTGGCAAGGTGTTGTAGAGGATATTGGTGATCCTTTAAAACTCGGTAGATGTCGCGTGCGTATTTTTGGTTTCCATGTTCCAGATAAAAACAAAATCAAGACCGAAGATTTACCGTGGGCATACCCGGTGCAACCCATTACTAGTGCTGCTTTATGTGGCATAGGTGAGTCCCCCACTGGGTTGTTACCGGGATCCCACGTTTTCGGTTTCTTCCGTGACGGCGATGATGCCCAGCAACCTATCATGTTAGGTTCGATTCCCGGAATACCACAAACCCCATCAAATCCAAATGAAGGATTCGGTGATCCGAGTGGTATCCTTCCATTCGAAACATCGAAGCACGGACACTCTCAGGTTGGAGAGCAGGACGTAAGTAGACTTGCAAGAAATGAGAACGTAAACGATACCGCGATTGGTAAGAAGGCGCAAGACACTTATTATCAAGGTGTTCCGACTGCGAATAGTTCTGGTGGTAATTGGAATGAACCACAATCACCATACTTCGCAATCTATCCGTTCAATCATGTCAAGGAAACTCTATCGGGACACATCCAAGAATTCGATGACACTCCCGGTGCAGAGAGAATTCACACCTACCACAAATCAGGAACCTTCAATGAGATCCATCCAGAAGGTACGGAAGTGCATAAGGTTGTTTCTAATAAGTACGAACTGATTGCTGGGGATGAGTACGTTCATGTTCAGGGAAATGTAAACCTAATCGTTGGTGGTAAAGGTGAAGGCGAAAAGGACAGCAACATCACCATACTTGTCCGTGGAAACGCAGGACTTCAAGTAGACGGAAACGTCTTCGGTAATGTCAAGGGAGATGCAACCCTACAGATAGAGAAGAATCTAAATGCAGAAGTCAAGAGCAATATGACTATTGGCGTAAAGGGTTCTACTGTGATAAATACTGCTGGTGACACCGAGATAACATCGAAGGGTAAACTTAAACTCTCCGGTGATGCAGGTGTGGAACTAACATCATCAATGGGCGAAGTAAACATGAACTCGGCAACTGCATCCGTAAATATTACAGCAGCAACGACGGCAATGTTCCAGACGATCAGCGGTGGTATTGAAATTATGGCACAGGGTTCTGCCTCAACGGGGAAGTGGGACGCAAGTGGAATTAAATTTAACGCAGCATCGATTGATCTAAACTAATGCCAATAAACAGACCAAATACAGTTACATTACACTTAAGTGCAGAAGATCCTCAATGGCAATTTGCCTCGTCGGCGGGTTGGGAAACTCGCTTCGGAGATGGCAACGCCGGGGCGTGTGAAGACAATACACGACAAAGAAATATTCCTCAACGGGGAGAATTGGGGGAACTTCCGTGGTCTCCGGTGTTAGTTGGAGTGGAAGAAACGGTTCCACTTACTGATATGCGAGGAGTTCGTTTTGAACCACTTGGTGGATTGACTACACCAAACTTTATGGTTCCGTATTATGATTGGGGGATTCGTGCTGCATACTTTGGACACAACAATCCTTGTGATGCTACCGATTCTCCTCGGTGTCTCGTTGTCGGGGATTACTTCGAAATGCTTTTTGATTCTGCTGATGCAAGGCAAACTTTCCTTGATTCATTTGGAACGACCGTTCGAATAACCAGAACCGGCCGAGATTTAACCGATCCATCTTCACCAGTAGACATAAATGAAGTGGCGGAATATTCCGCTGGTAATCAGACAGACATTGAAGACTTCGATCCAGATGGAATTTGGGGATCACAGAATTTATTCTTTGTATCTTGGCGTCAGATTACGTCCGGGCCCGGTCAGCAAGGTGGTGATGTCGAACCTTCTGTTATTTCTAATGTTGTTGATTTCGGCGGCAACCCTGATATATCAACAATTATCGATATTGAATTCATAGATCTCCCAACGCCGTCACCGACCGTTGACATCATGGGAACATGTGACACACAAACAGTAAATCCATGTAGTCCCGTGGCCCCACCAGAATGCGAACTAAACGCCGATTGTATTGGTTGTAATTCCAACTGTATCGGTGGTATATGTACATGTGAAGATTGTCCATGTCACTCAGTGTGTTATCAGGCGCCGGTAGAAGAAGATTTTAGTGACTTTATAGATCCAACTCCAAGAGAAGGTCTAGTTGCAGATAATATTGATAATTGTGTAGACTGTGTGAGTCCTCTTGCTGCGGTCGGTTCTGCATTTTGTGATTGTAGAATTCCGGCCCCGCTCGCAAAGTGTAGACCAGAAAGAGGAACTGGAGCATTTGATTCTTGTGATTGTGCAGAAACAGCAAACGGAACTCAATGTTGCGGACCAGATGCAGAGGGTGAATACAGATGTTGTCTCCTTGGAGTTCCGAATCCAGATTTCCCCGGATCACCGTTCCAAACATGTTTAGAAACAGATGAATTTTTCGATCCAGGCGACGGCAGCGATCCAATTAGAATTAAAGAATGTACGACGATTGACTGCTTTGCCGATGGCGATTGTGGTAACGAATGTGTAGAATGTGTAGAAAATCAATGCACACCGAAAGCAAACGAAACTCCGTGTGGGTCGGATGATCCACAGTGCAATCATTGTATCGATGGAGAATGTGTATCCACTGGAATCACAGATTGTAATTGTGATGGAAACGAATGTCCTGATGGGTTTGAATGTTGTCCAGAAGGACACTGTTGTGATACGCTACTAGGTGGCTGTGATGGAGATGGTTGTTCAGAGTGTGATGATGACGGAGACTGCGTTGCACTAAACGGTCCTTGTTCTGAATGCACACCCGATGGATGTACAGTTGTTGATTGTGATCCTTGTTTTGAACTAAATCCAGTTACTTGTAACTGTGATCCAATATGCACTGGGTGTACAAGTATTTGTGAACTTGATGATCAAGACATTCCCACATGTCTAGACACATGCGAAGTATGCGAAGACTGTACTGTCCAGATAGACATCAACGGCAATGAAGTCGGTATTTGTAGTGGTGGTCCACCAACCTGTACTGCATGTGAAACATTAGATACCAGCACCACGCCATGTCAGTGTGTTGGTGGTTGTGGTGATTGTCAAATATGTAACGATGGGATCTGTGAAACGGATCCTGCTGCTTGTGGTTGTTGTACTGAATGTGGTTTCGTAGACACCGGAGGTGGACAGGGATTTTGGGGATGTGGTAATCCATCACTTCCGTGTCCCGATGATGCCTTTGGTAATCCTCAAATATGCACGGCCGACTTTCCCACCGCCGGAAACTGCTCCTGTATACCGACAACATGTTCTCCACCATGTGAAGGTTGTGCTGAATGTGTAGATTTCGGGTCGAACGTCTTTCGCTGTCTATCTCCATCGGTAGTAGGAAACCCTGATCCATGTATCGGTATATGTCAAGAATGCACTATGATCAGTGACAATGTGGGTGAGTGTCAAGGAGACACCTGTAACGGAGGAGAATGTTGTTTCGACGGTAGTTGTTGTCTTCCTAATGAAGATTGTTGTAATGGTGGTGTGGATGACCGCGGACTCCCGGCAATCTATTGTTGCCCAGAGGGGAACGTATGTTGTAATAATGGATCTTGTTGTCCCAACAGAACATTTTGTTGTAACGATCATTGTTGCGATCTCGGAACTGAGTGTTGTGGTGATGCTTGTTGTGATCCTCAGTCATGTGAAGTGTGCGTAGATGGTAAATGTGAAAGTACATTAGGAGATTGTGAATCTTGCATAAATGGACAACCCTTTGGTGCTTGTAATGAGGCAGCGTGTGAAGAATGCGTGGGTGATAAATGTGTAGATAAATGTGTAGACATACCATGTTTTAGTTGTGATGGTGCAGGAACTTGTATTTCTGACTGCGATGCGATGGCATGTGAAACGTGTAACGGAATAGAATGTGTAGTAGATTGTCCTCCTTGTACTAGTTGTGATGGTGCAGGAACTTGTGTAGGAGGTTGTCCGCCATGCGAAACGTGTGATGGTGGTGTATGTGTACCTGTAGAAAACCCATGTCTTTGTGAGGATGCAGACCCATGTGCTAATTGCGAACCGGACCCCGCTTGCACTAATCCGTGTATATGTGCGGGCACTCCCCCGAGCAATGATCCATGCTCCTGTTGGATCGGCACACCGGGCGGATCTCTGTCTGCTCTCGTTGACTGTGATTGTAGTGGTGATTCTAGTGGTGGTGGCGGAACTGATCCTGTTGGATGTTGTTGCGTCGGATCTATCGGAAGTTCACAGAGGAGATCGGATTGTATCGCCGCTGGTGGTAGTTGGACTGCGGGCGACTGTCCAACATTCAATCCTTGTGATTCACTCGGCGGCGCCGGTGGCGGTGGACAAGGTGTTGGTCAAGTGGGTTTCTAGGTTACATAAATAAAGTAAGCAGAAGTATAAACCAGAAGGAACCAAAATGTCTACCGAAAACCAACGATATGCAGATCAACTTACTCTCCGAACGTATTCATCAAGACTTAATCGTCCTCGAATAAAACCAAGAGAACTGCCATCCTTACGCGATCAAGGTGACACTACATTTGACCCCGATTGCTTAGGTTTTTGTGTTAGTCGCTACTATATTTCGACGCTGATGTGTTGGTCCTCTTTTTTATCTGATGATGGAAAATGTGTCACGACGACTGTCAAAGGAACATACGAAGAGATAGAAGAGACACGGTGTATGTCTCGTGCCAGCGTCGATAACTTTCAACATGCTTTCGAGGATCCTCTTCACGATCTTATCGATGATGGTCCATATATTATTACCGACACGGAATGGAGCATCGGATCCAATGGGCAAGAATGTATGGACTCATCATATAGTTCCGTTTCAGTTGTTGGTAGATGTACACGCGATGGTTGTATAGACGGAACTAGCCGGCCTCGACAAGAGTACCCGTCGTACACGCCCGATGCTCCTTGTATATCAAGCAAAACACATTCTTATGAGAGATCATTCACCACTTGTGCGAACGTCCCAAATAGAAGACTTAGTGGTAATAGAAAACCACAATTAGACTTCCCGGCCTTATTACCAGATTCTCTGGAATATAGGGTTGGTGGTTATAGAACTGCTTGGATAACAAGTCAGGTAATTGCTGATATTGTTAATCGGGGAGGATACAAAGTACGTTTAGATTCCAGTTGTAAATGTGTAGAGGGTAGTCCACGAATAATAGGTTCTGTTGTTGGTAATATTCTACCACCAGAGGAAACTGGATTGAGTGGAAGATCAGTTACAAATCTGGGGGATCCTTCCTCTGAATCTCCTGCGGCACCGACAGATAATATCTCAAGTACACGAAGCACAGAATCTTCTGTAAGAAATACGAGTACCGGATCTAGAAATACAAGTTCGGGATCTTCTAGTACACCTCCTAGTTCGGGATCTTCTAGTACAAGTTCAGGATCCGGATATTGAGGTCTGGGGAAATTTATGGCCGAAGATGATTTAATAAGAGGATCTGCTGACGAACAAGAAGAGTTATATCAGGAGACGCAAGATACACCTGCTGCCGAAGAAACACAAGAGTTTCGTCAGCAGAAACTTTCTATAGAACGACAACTACCAACGACGACGAGTCCACCGGTCCGATCAGTAACTCAACCCACACCAAAAAAAACTGGTATATCTAAGTTTTCCAATACAGGAAAAATAATAGAAAACCCCACTCCAACATTTGATGTAAATGCATTTGCGGTTACGATACCAGAAGATACTCGTCCAGTAATAATAGAAACTGAAAACAACACAATTTCATCTGGGCCCACGGGCCCCACTGGTGCGATAGGAAGACGCGGGCCAAGAGGACCGCAAGGTCGTGCCGGATCACAGGGTCCGGAGGGCCCGTGTTGCACGGGCCCTGATCTCACTGTTGATGAAACAGGACTTACCTTATATGGTTACACATTAGGTATAGATCCAAATGCTTTTGTTGCTGTTGCAGGAATTTCTGTTGGTTCTATTACTGCTGACATATTACATGTCGCAGATCAAATAAAATTTCCTAATGGTATGACTGCTGCGTCCGTCGTTACTACGGTGAATGGCGTATCTGGTGATGTTACACTTGTCGATCTCGTCGGTGTCGCCACATTCAACGGAGTTGCAGGTGATGTCCAAGGTGTATCGAGTTTCAACGGAGCAACAGGCGGAATAACAAGTAGCAACCTTATCCTACACGTTGCAGGACTTTCATCAGACGGCGGTATTACTGTCGGTAGTGACATACAATTTGGTGGTAATCATAGTATTTTAAATT
>UEXN01000132.1_pt1 | contig 33777 bp, 52 predicted proteins | sample 1796711 | NCBI WGS metagenome assembly UEXN01 (sample SAMEA4772470, study PRJEB27181) | metagenome | reverse complement strand
GAAGCCAACGTCGATGACGGCTCTTGTGAGTACGATATTTTGGGGTGTACCGATGAATCGGCCAACAACTTCAACTCTGAAGCCAACGTCGATGACGGCTCTTGTGAGTACGATATTTTGGGGTGTACCGATGAATCGGCCAACAACTTCAACTCCGAAGCCAACGTCGATGACGGCTCTTGTGAGTACGATATTTTGGGGTGTACCGATGAATCGGCCAACAACTTCAACTCCGAAGCCAACGTTGATGACGGCTCTTGTCAGTACGAATGCGACGACCCTCCCTTACTTATCCCAAACACATTTACCCCTAATAATGATGGAATAAATGATGTATGGCGCGTCTTTACAAATTCAGAGTGTTGGCGAGAATTTCAAATAGCGATTTTCAATCGTTGGGGTAATTGCATTTGGCAATCCTCCGACCCCGATGATTTTTGGATGGGAGAGAGTACGGGCTTAATGCACTATGTACCCGATGGTGTTTACGTGTACTCTGTAAAGGGAATTGGCTATGACCCTAAATTATGGGTAGACCAAACAGGTCACGTGACCCTTTTCCGATAATCTAAAACGACTTCCCAAGTGGGGTCAAGCAGGCTTTCAATAAGTTCTACTTGCTCTTTAGATAGCCATATATCCTTTTTCTGATAAAGAGGTAGGGTGCTATTGCCCTTATAGTTTTTCAAGTCTTCAAAGGCTCTTCGTTTGCGCCTGAGGTAATATTTGGTTTCAAGAAATGACAATACGCCTTCCATATCATTTTGAACATCTTCAAGGCGCAGGACAACCATATTATTGACCATTTTGTGAAAATGCTTAAACAAAAATCCCATTTTATGATGTCGTAAATCCAAAAGATTTTGATAACGACTATCGTTCAGATAATTTCTGTCAGCCATAATTTCTGAACCAATTTCGCCTGCGATATTCGGAATACTATGGTCTTTTATGCTGTAAAATTCGGTTTGAATAAAATCCTCAAGTGATAACTTATGAAAGTGTTCGGGTACGTGCCACTTCTTTTCAAAAAAACTTTGCACCCAACTGATAGGCTCGCGCACACAAGCTACTATTAGCAAGTCGTCTGATATTTTTCCTTTTTTGTAACTCCAAAAATGCTTGTGACCAAAATCTTCGGTGTGTGGGATTTCAAAATTATGCTCTATAAGTCTTTGAATATAGTATGTCCCACTACATCGCTCACCAATAATCTTGAAATTCGACACCAACGTTTTTTGCTTCGCAAATGGCTCTTTTGGATAGCTGAATCTCACCATCTTAATCAAATAAATCTTTCGGAGAATCAGCTACCTCTTGAGCATCTTCTACAACATCTTCATTAGAAGTTTTTTCCTCCAAGGCTCGTGAAAATACATTGCCCTTGGCAAAAGAGCGTGCAGAACGCTTAATTTCAACGATTTCATCGCCATCCATAGAAAGAATGCTTCCACCTTCGACAACATTATCATAATGCAACGATGACCCAAGTTGAAATTCTTTTGGAACGAGCTTTAAAAGCTGTTTTAAACAAGTTTTTTTCAGCATCCACCCTTGGGGGTCTTTTTCACGATTGAACCAAATGCCTCTGTTGCCTGCCTTACTTATGCTTTGAATGTCTTGCAATTCAGAGCGCGACATCACTTTGAACATAGGTTCTCCTTCTCTGAATTTTACAACCGCATATACTTGGGTTATTTGCCCCTTTTTGCCCGAAGAAGGCTTATGATTTAAGAATGGCTCAAGCCCAAGACCATATTCAAACTCATCATTATCATAAACAAGCTCTGCACTAATAGATTTGATTGCAGGATTTCGATATGCGATTTTTACCAAGCCTTGATAACCTAATTGAAATTGGCAAGCATCTCCGTATGGGATGAGCCAACATTCACCCACTTCGGGGGATGGGCTTAAACCATATTCCGCACACAACAGAAGAGATGCAAAGAGAGAAGCGGGGTTTTTTTCAACGACTGAAAGTAGCTTTTTATCTCGTTTTACAGCATTGTATGCCATAGCAAGAAATCGTTCAACATTGATGTTGTGATTGCTATTTAGGAGGTCAGTAATTCGTTCCTTATACGCATAAAGTTGATTCTTGAAAAGAGCAATATTCTCTTTATTCTTACTTGTTGTTTTCTTTAATGAAGACATTGAAATCGTGGTATTGGTCTAATTTAAACGTATGGGTGTAGGCTTCTTTATACACATCGTCATAAGCTATGTGTCCTATAATTTTGTTGGCGTTTTTATCTATGTGCTTGAGAGTATTTATCGCATCTCGTTTGAAATGAGCGACTTCCCGTTCAGACAAATCATTTTTTTTTGGTTCAAGTAGAATTTTTGCAATGTGAACGAGGTAGTCGTGAAGTTCTCGGCCCTCCTTCGCCAACTTCAAAATATCTTTACGATTATTTTTTTTGCTTGTTAGATTCATCTTTAAATGATTTTGTGAGTTTCCTCATTGTTCTCGCAAGCTGATACCAAGCGTAAAATTTTGTAATAACCAAAACCACCTTGTGGTAAATTTTCTGAGAGAGAATTACTCCCCCAAACAGATAGGAAATGAAGAGAGTTTCGGCCAATACAGCCGCCATAGTCAAATTTGTAGTTTTGCCTGAATGAAATTTCACATATTTGACGTTGTTTTGAAACGTACTTACGAAATAGATGGTTGAGAGCAAAAAATAAAACCTCACCAAGTACCAAAAAAAAGTTAGAAATAAACTCATTCGTTGACAGCTTTGTGGTTTGTTAAGGCATTGTCTTTGAGGTATTGAAACTCGCTGTGAAGCTGTCTAAGATAGCCTTTTAAAGCCCCTCTACCCGCCTCACTCATCTTTTGCTTAAAGTATGAGTCAGGGTCGTAGAGGGACGATACATCGACTCCATATACCTCTGCTATCTTCTGCACGTTGACGTGCAACACATTGCCTCCTTTTTTCCACGCCGAGAGCGTTTGACGCGAAATGCCTGTATCTGATTGAACATCAATCATCGTCTTGTTTTCAACGAACATTAAAATAAAAAGACCTTGAACCTGTGACTTATCGGTTGATTGCAATAATCGCAATAACCGATTTACATTTATGGGGTTTTTTTCCATCATATTTGACTTGTATAGTAAACTTTTTCTACTTCTGCAAACTCTGCCTTGTACTTGCACGTTGATGCAAGTGGACAAGTGCGACATCTCATCATTGAAGGATTTGCCTTAAATCCATTTTTAAGCTGTATTTCCAAATAATTTTTAGCATCCTTCAGCTCCCTTTCGTGAAGGTCATATTCGTCTTCATCTACTTCTACACGGATGATACGATAGTCTTTTTCGTTAGTGGTACTGAAAACCCAAAAGTAAAAGGGAACATCGTCAGTTTGGAATAAATTCCGTGCTATGTATTTGTAATGAATTGCTTGGGTTAAGAGATTCATTTTCGGCTTATAGGGATTAGAAATATCCTCCCACCCAAAAGGATTCCATTTGTCCCGTATCAAACCCGATGCTTTTAGGTCAATTATCGCGATTTGACCATCTACCTTTGCGATAATATCTGTTGTCCCTCTCGCATTCCCATAAGCTATTTCTTCGCCTATGCTTTGAATTTCAATGTCGTAATGTTTCAATAATGCCTTGAAATTAGCGACCTGATATTCCATTCTTTCATAAGCCTTGGCAAGATTGCCATTTTTTAAGCGTTTAGGTTGTGGAATGTTTTCGCTATCATATGGAGGTAAGGCTCCTGTACACTCGTACTCAAACCATTGACCGAGCAACTGCGCCTCTGATGAAGGGAAAACAACGCTATCCACATATTGCGCTTGAATTTTTAATCCACACTCCTCTCCTTCAATGTAAGAGCGCATAGTTTTAAGTATGCTTTGGCTAATTTTTCTTTCACTCATCACTTGCAAATTGTTTCAATCTATAATGATTGATAGTCGGATGAAAATATCTTTTGATAATAACCTTTCTTTCTGCCCTATCAAAACCCATCTTATCAAGTAAAGCGATAAGGAAAGAGTGACTCATAGGACTTCGACCAACACGCACTAACAATCTTTTATGAAATTCCTTTTTCATTCGTAATGGCCTATCATTGTAAATATCTCGCTTCCGCTTTCGATTTCCACATCCGCAGAAGTTTCAATCCAAACTTTAGCGCCACAAGTCAATGGTTTGTGGGGTGAATAAATTACCTCTGCCATTGTATTGCCGTTTTTATCAAGAATCCGCAATTTGTCCGCGTAAACATTTTCCTTGTACGTTTTGCAAGTTATCACAGCATCAGAGCAATCGTTTTTGGCATTGCTTTTGATTTTATGCTGATTGATGTGGATTCTTTTCTTCATTATTCTAAATTGTGCGCCCAACAGGACTTGAACCTGTAACCCTCTGATTATGAGTCAGATGCACTAACCATTGTGCTATGGGCGCAAAGCCGATATTAAGATTTATTGTCTTGCTTGTATTTTGTATTGTCTTGCTCAATGTCATCGTATCGCTGAGTCAATTTTTTCGGAGTAATCCGCTTATTCATAAAGTCATCGAGTAGTTTGGATTTATCTCGATAGTGTAGAAGTCTGTTGAGCCGAATTGTTGTAGATGCGTCTGATGACACGTCCTGCTTTCTATTGCTGTAATACACGAAGGCGGTGGAAAGCAGAGCGATAAAAAAAACGACATAGAGGTGCAAGTATTGCATTGATAAATGATTTGTAGTCGGGGCGGGAATCGAACCCGCACTCTCCGTTCGGAGAAAAGCATTTTAAGTGCTTCGTGTCTACCAATTTCACCACCCGACCAAGTACCCCCGATAGGACTCGAACCTACAACCTACGCATTAGAAGTGCGTTGCTCTATCCTGTTGAGCTACGAGGGCTTCAAGCCGTGAAACTACCCCGATTGGGAGTACAATCAAAGTAAACTCAACCCTACTTCTTCACAATCGTGCGAAAACTATTTTCAGAGTAATGTTCCAAACCTTTTCCAAGGTTCGCCCTCCACCAATGTCTGTTGTAAGCCTTCTTATACTCTCGAAGAAACTCTTGCGCATACTGATTAAATGGTATCACTTCTGAACTGAATTTACCATTGTGTGTTTTGCGCATAAAACTTACAATTTGGCTTTTTGTAAATTTTTTCTTTGGTTTTCTACCTCTGCTGACCTTCTTGCGAGGGTCGCCGCCTGCCCCAACAGACCATTCTTTTCTTGTCTTTTGTTTGGCTGTGTTCAAACCTTGTGTGGACTTCACTTCAACTTTTGAGAATTTTGAGGGTAAGGCCGTTTCAGCCTCAGGGTTTCCCACCATTGCCTCAACTTGGGCAAGTATGAAATTCTTCATATCAGAAATTATTCCGCTATATTCTGAATTAGACCCGTGATGCAGGCCATCAACAGAAAAATGGTACGAACCATCATAGCTAACTGAGAGTTTTTTCGTGCCAAGTTTATTTGACACTTCAAAGATTTTTTCTAAATGCTCCATTTTGGATTTGTAGAAGTTGAACAATAAATTATCGACGGCAATGTATGTCAGGTTTACTTTACTTCCAAATCTGAGTGCAATTTTGTAAATTCGCTTTGTGTTCAACAACCCAATATTTGAGTACGGAGGAATCAATAATGCAGGCGGTGCAGACCCCTACATTGTTTCGTTGGCAAATACTTCATCGACTGCATCTGAGGTCAAACTTTTCAATGCCCAACAAAACCTTACAATCGAAAATCAAGGATTGCCTGATGGCGTGGTGGCGAATGCAGAATCCATCTTCGAGATGCGGACATCGCAGACCTTTTCTTGCTATTCATTCTTTCCTCTTATTGGCTTCCCCGCAGGAACTACCTTCTCCTTACGACTTGCGACAGCGGGATTAATTCCTCAATTTTCTCTCGTAGATAATGTGGTGATAAACGTGAACAAAACCCTTGTTGGAGCATTTTCGGGCATAATAAATTTTGATTTTGTGAAGCCAAACCGAGAGCAGTTTCGTAATCTTAGCGCAACAGCAGAGGGTGATTTTCAAGTTTTGCGATTTGTCTTTTCCGTAACCGATTTGGCCGTAACCAAAGGGCAGGATATTGTGGCAATTCGGGCAGAGAATACAGGAACGGGATGCTTGGATGAGTTTGCTTTGACAAGAACGCAGACGGGATTCAACTCTTCTAATTCCTCTAATGCCTCTACATATACGGAAATTTTACAAACGAGTAACTTTACCCCATTTGGTATTGACTCACTCGTTTTGCAAAGTCCAAAACTAACAGCGATTGTACAAAATCCTATTTTGTTATCCGAAGTCGATGCAAATGGAAATCGCCAACAGCAACAAATTACTCTTTTAAGAAGCCCTTATATGCGACCAAACCAAAGAGTATTCAGCTACATAAAAGAAATAAATGGGGCTACGGAAATAGATTTTACCTTGCCTGCTTCGACAACAGCAACGCTGTTTATTTACGACAAATTTAGAACGATGTTATGATGAAAAAGCAAGCCTATCACGTTGCTCACGACAATCCCATTTTAGCCCGTGTCAGACAATTTCACGAAGCCAAAAAATCTGACCCATACATCATCTTTGTCGAAAACAAAAACTCCACCAATACCCAAGTTGTTTTATTCGATGCACAAAATAATTTGGGTACTTCAGGCAATAGCTTGCCCGTTGGTATCTCTGTGAATACGAAGTTTAACTACACCACAGGGCAACAACTAACAACTTCCTTCGATACACCTTCAGGAACATTTAATGCGGGAACAACCGCGTCATTTGCAGGCAAGACATCGACGTACAGCATAGGCGGCTTAACACCTACCGAGGCATCAGAGCAATTTCAAATCAATACGGATTTTAGCATAAATGCACTTTTAACGCGAGATGGTGTTTCAGCAAGAATCACTTATGCTTTTGCATCTAATGATGACTCCTTAACGAGTATAACGATTGGCGCTCAAACTTTTGCCCTTACCCGAAGTGATTCAGCATTTTTTTCTTATGCAGGCGCGGCATCAACTTATGACGAGTTTTTACAGCAAATATCTGTTCGTCCTATGTTTATGGAAGGCAACTTTTTAGATTCCACAAAAATTTCGGTGATTCAAACCAACGATTTCATTGTCGAACGGGCAGACGTAACGGGTGAATCAATCAAAACTTTTATGGTGCTAAATCTTGACCCATATATGCGTCAAAGTCAAAGAACGATGCCTAATTTCCACTTATTGGATGGGCAAACATCTTTGACTCTTACCCTTGGTTCAAATTCAAGACAATCGCTGTATCTGTATGCACTTGAAGAGATGGATAAAGCGGAAATATTAGATGCCGCGTGTGTTCCTGAAAATATGGATGAGGACAAAATTGAAGACCCTGTAATCAAGCCTACTCGACCCTTTGACGATTACACTATGCCGACAGATAGCTTTTCTTCATTCTGAATTGTTGAAAAAATCTTAATCTTGGGCTTAATTTTTGCGAAAAAAATATTGCCACACGTCATATAAGGTTGTAATCTTGTGGAAAATAAGATTCTTATGAACAAAAAAGTTTTATGGATTAGTGTGGCATCTGTTGCTACATTGGGAGTGGCAGGTTTTTTCTTTTGGCGATACAGAAAGAAGAAGAAGACAGCTCAAGATTTAGAAAACCTTCCTGAGTCGTTTCAACAGGTTGTGGGCGAGGCTCATCCACAAGAGCAACCACAAGCTCAAGTGGAAGTTCAGGCCGAAGCAGAGGAGCCTGCCCAACCACAAATTCCGCCACATATAGACATCGAAGAAAATGTTGTATATCTATCGGCTACGTGGTGTCCTGCTTGTAAGCAAAACAAAGACACATCCGAAAAGCTATACGCCAAATACAAAGACAAGGTAGAATTTATCTATCTTGATGTAGATGAGGAAGAGGCAAAAAGCTACGGCTACCAACTTCAAGTGAAGCATATACCATCTTTGATTTTCGTAAATGATGGCGAGAAAATCGACGAAATGGTTGGCCCGAAGTCTATGGAAGAATATGAGGGCAAGATGGCAAAATACTTTCCTGAGCTTTTCAAAAAAAAAGCAAAAATATCGCCTAAATCCAAAGCACCAACTCGACCAAATATAGCTGAGAACAATGCCTCCAAAGAGTCGGAGCAAAAGGTAGCCCAAGAGCCTCGTCAAGAAACGGAAAAACCTGCTGAAACTGCGACTACTAAGGCGTCAGCAAATGGCATCACCGAAGTCGAAATTATTGAAGAAGGCGATGCTTAAACGTTATGCTTTGCCTTATGATTATGAGGATTTGACTCCGTTCATTTCCTCTGAAACAATGCACCTTCACTATGATAAGCATTATACGGGTTACACGGATAAAGCAAATGAAGAGCTTTCACGACTTGGCATAGAGGCGACTATGACTGAAATCGTAGAAAGAAGGCTTTACAATCTTTCCGAAAAACTTAAAAATAATTTTGGAGGCTTCTATAATCATAGCCTTTTTTGGTATATGCTGAAACCAAATGGCAAGGGTCAGGATTACCCTTTTACGGAAACAGCACGTCTGATAGAACGCGATTTTGGAGATTATGAAAATTTCAGAAGCAATTTCGTAGATGAGGCGAAAAAAAGATTTGGTAGTGGATGGGTATGGTGGGTTATAGACCCCGTAACAGGTAAAACAGAAATCATCAATACTCCCTATCAAGATTTTCCTGAAATGAGCGATTATGGAGGTAAAATGCCTCTCTTGGGGATTGACGTTTGGGAACACGCCTACTATATTGATTATCAGAATAAGCGCACAACCTATGTCGAGCAAATTTTAGATAACCTCATAAATTGGCAATATGTGGAAGAGCGAGTCAATACTGCAAAAAAAATGATATGAGTATTGGTAGCGTTCACGATACAAACGAGTGGAGCGAAAAGTTTTTTGCTCTTTTGATGCACAAAATTGAAGCCGAAGAGCCTTTCACAATAGTAAGATATGGCGATGGCGAACTAACGTGCATTATGCACGCCAAAAAGGGCGGTGGCGGGGTAAACTACGATGGCGACCACTACTCATCAGAGTTAGGTCATCTGATACAAGATTCTGTTATGAATCCTATCATTGCCGAAAACTTCTTTTACGCGCTTGGTGAGCATTGCCATCAGATAGGGTTAGTTCGAGATTTGGTTCGAGATAAAAAATGGAATGCCTCCTTATCGTTTCAAGATGCTTTTGTTTTTGTTCACGCGGGAATTGATGGTCGGCTTCAGAAGTTAGTGGACTTATGCAATGAAAGACATAGCATATTCGTTGCTCCCGAATATCTTCAAAAGTTACCTATCAATTTTGATAATCGCGTGGTTTCTCCTGACCACAACAGCTTTACGAAAAAGGGTGAAATCGTGGCTGAAATCGCACAGCATTTAGGTGAGGTTGAAAATTCTATTGTCATTTGTGCCCTTGGAATGTCATCAATTCCAATTTTGAAAGAGCTTTATCAAAAGTTTGGTACTCGCCATACTTTTATTGACATTGGGAGTGTTTTTGAGCCTTACGTTGAAAACGGGATGTACAGGTCACATTTTGATAAAATTAAAACTGAACTAAATTTTGAATATGACAAGAGGAGTGCGAGAAGAAATAGACAGGCTGTTGAAAAAGGCTCACTATTTAATGATGGGGGTGGAACATATAACAGCCACCGAAGAAGAAAAAAAGAGCGCAAGAAAAGAATGCAGAAAGCTGTACAATCAGATAAAAATTCTTGACGACTACACGTACAAGATAATCACAGCAACAATAATTGATGTTGATGACTAATCTTCAAATCTGTACGATTGTGTATTTAGCGTTCTTGACAGCTCTTATGATATTTTGCTGTCGGGACGATAGTTCTTAATCAAACTCCAATTATTAAAGTATTTCTCGTGCTTTCCTGTTGAGAAATCACCTATAATAGAACGATGCGGGTAGAAGTACATTGATACTTTCTCACCCGCATCTTTCATTGGTATAATGTACCAAACATTTATGTCGTGGCAATGAATGGCGAGGAAGTCAATTTCCTTTTCAGTATATGCTCTTTTGCCGCTACTTCCGTTTGCCACTTTGCACACATACACTTGACCACTTGACTTGGTATCACGGGTAGAGTTTGTGTATTTCACTTGGACTCTAATCAATCCGTGTCCATTGTCAACAATAAAGTCATATTTACAAGGGGTGAAAGGGCGTGAAGCTATCAATCCAAGCTCCATTGTTTTGGCAAGAAAAAACACCTCTCCGATGTTGTCCATACCCGCAAATTACTGCGTTAGACCACCGAGGAGGTGTTTCCATATTTATACTTTTCAACAATTAGTTCTCAGCCAAAATCAGGTTCATCGAATTGCATATCCATTTCTTTTAGCATATGCTCTGCCTTGTTTGTCAGAAAATACTTGCCGAGAACCCATTTTTTATCTCGTTCGCACCAAATAAAATCTTGCTTGATAAGGTCAACGATGTTTCCTCTTAGTTTGTTAGGATTTTCTGCAATCTCGGAAGTAAGTTGAGGGAAGCTCTGTCCCGCCTTCTTACGCACGTTGTCGAAAATCAAAAAACTATTTGGGGCAAGTCCAAAGTTTTTCATCGCCCTTGCCCTCTATAACTTTTTTTGTATTGAGAGCTACCCTTGTGCTTGCTTGACTTGGTTTTGGCGTGGACACCCTTACGCTTGGTCTTGCCACCAAAGGTTTCAAAGCTGTTAGCTGAAATTTTCTTTGCCATCAGTCCACCATTTTTGCCATTGCCTTAATCTTCTCTGCATCTACGCCTTTGTCGATGTCATCGTACAAATCGCTATGCGCCACTCTCATTTTTTCCACATCTTTGGAGAGAATGGTTTGCCATTGGGAGCTGTCAAAAACGTAGAGTGATTGGCAAGTATCTTCACAATCAATATCTGCGCTGTCCTTCAATTTCATAGTTGTTCCATCCGTAAATTTGAACATCAAGTAAGAATCGTTTGTGCCGCAACAGCCCATATCTATTCCTGAACAACGTGCAAAAAGTGCGCGAGTTTTGTTCAGGCTGATAAAACTAAAATTTAATTTGGCAATATTATAGCCAACTTGTTCAAAGGTCGTTGCTTTCTTTGAATCTCCTGTAAAATCATCATTCTCATTGATTCGTAAGGATTGGGCTGAAAGGGTAGCACAGACAACAAAAGCCATAAGGCTGAAAAAATAACGCATAGTAATGGTTGTTTTGTGAGGTAATACCTCGTGGTTAGTGATTAAAAATTGTATTTGACAAGTTCACCTGTGAGTGGGTTTTTCTCAATCGTGTATTGAGCAATTTGTGTCGTTCCACCAAATCTGTTCGACACTTCTACCATATCCGTGTAAATCGCATAGCCCTCACGCTTACGCAAAGTGTGAATGGTTGCGGATAAACGTGTGTTTCCGAGGTCTTGAATAGCCTGAAGGCTTGTAATTTTGCCATACTCTTTGAAGTATTTGAGCAGGCGGTCAGAATGAGTCGTTTTTGCCATATTTATTTAATTTCGCCAAAAGGCACGATTACTACATTACCTACAAGAGTGATGTTCACGATGTGAGAGGCTAATTCATTGTATGGAAGTTTTTCAATAAGCCCCTCCTCATTGACGTAAACTTCGTATGGTTCACCTCCAATGTTGACAGGAATACGCTCTATATATCCTCCAACGGCTTTCTGAAGCCAATCTAATTGGGGATAAAGAATCTCTTCGACTTTGGTGTTCTCACTTCCGTGCTGTATGATAACAGCGTGATTCTTGGCAATGTTAGGTAATTTCATTTCAGTTTAGATTTGATTCGCACCGCAATGTAAATCAAACTTTACCAAAAAACCAAGTCACCAATCACAAAAGTTATTCACGAAGCCATTCGAGTATCATTTTATCAACCGCTTCGCTATTAAAGGATTCAATCAACTCATCGTCTTTGCGAAAAATCATAGCATAGCGATATTGGTCGGGTGGAAATTTTGCCTTGTTCTGTTTTTTGATGAAAGCATTTATGGGGAAGGCTACAAACAGACCATCCGACCTGTATTCGTAAAAGTGATTGTAAATATCCGTTGTCTTCATTGAAGACAAATTGTAAGACACCATCCGCAAAGAAAAAGCCGTATAACCAATTTCAAAATCGAGCGTGTCTGACAAGGCTATGTTGACGAGAATAGCTTTGTTCTTATAGTCAATGAAGTATTCGGGTTGCGATGCTTGGGCTATAACGAGCGATGGAACAGCCCACATCATAAAGACGTAGAGAAATTTTTTCATAAGGGGTTAAGTTTCCCCTAAAATAAAAAAAGAGGGACAAATGCCCCTCTTTTCTCGTTATCAGTAAATGTCAGAATTTGCCACTTGCAACAATCGTCTTCGTATCGCCATTGTGTCGAAAGAGTTCGACATAGGAAATTCTAAGCGGCTTTCCGTCCTTACCAACCTCAGGAAAGTGATTGATATTCATTAGCAAAGATTGCTTGCCATCAGGATTCTTGTGAATCATTGCAAAATCATCAGACACCATATAGGACATCACCACAGGTCGTCGGTTCTCCACCACTACTCTCATTGAAACATCTTCATCGGTCGCAATACTTGAAAATTCGATGAAGTCAACATTTGGGTCGCTGTCGATATTGAGCAATTCGACTTGGGCATTCGCTTGGCTAAAAGTTGCGATGATAAACACCGCACACAGAGAAAGGAAATTTTTTTTACAAAGCATAATGTTTTGTTTTTAGGGGTTAAACTCTGATGCCAAAGTTAAGCGGACTTTACATACGGGTCAAGTTTTGAAATGTAAAAAAATGAAAAAAGGGGCGCGAAGCCCCTGTTTCCAATATATTTCACGTATGTTATTTAATGGCCTTCACCACTAAATAACCTGCTACCCCTGCCCCGATAAGACCAAGGACCAATAAGGCGATACCTTCTTGGCTTCTCTTTCTTGGTTCGGGCTTTGAAGTACCTGACTGCCTTCTCCACGTTACATCTTGACCTGTGCCACCGCGACGAGTACGCTGAAAACGAACGGGATTTCCCGTTGCTTGACTAAATCGCTCTCGACGCGCTTTGCGAGTTGCGAGGGTTTGCATTCTGCCTCTCATATGATTAGATTAAAGAAGGTTCGTGACCTTACTTCTTTCTCTTTTTCAAGATGAGGTAAGCACCAACACCGACTGCGCCTGCAATCAGCAGTTGAGTGGTTGAAAGGCCGAATAATCCACCTTCGGATTCACCGCTTTGCTTTCTCCAATTTACCGATTGACCCGTGAGAGTCGGTTTAATTGGTCTAACAGGGCGCACAGGCCCAACCCCCTGAAGAGCCGACATAGGGTTACTTTGTGGACCCATCGATGCACACCCTGCTCCTACCCCATTTGCAATACAACATTGGTGGTAAGGTGTGGGGGAATAAGGCCCAGCAGGACTCTGGAAGCTGTCGGCGGTGGGGTTATATCCAATAGTTTCTCCTGCGGCGTTAGCGCAGTAACAGGATACATTACCAAAACAATTTCTTGCCATTTTAGTTAATTTTTTTTGTTTTTAATTTATTTTATCTTCTGCGCTTGACCATTGATGGTTGAGTAAGCACAGGTTGAGGGGCAGGAGCGCCCGTAGGCGGACACGTGGGGCAGGCTGAATCGCAATTATTCCCTGAAGAGGTAATTTGCCCCTCGACGTAAGTTGTTACTTCACCAAAACCCTGTGTTGGATGCCAAGTTGCACAAGTACAAGCACAAGTAAATGGCACGCCTGCGCGACTACCACTTTGCCTTCTAAAATTTCTTTTCATTTTTTATTTTTTTGTTTTATTATGGCCGTTGAAATCAAACATTTATCGGCTTAATTCCTACTTTTTTGAATATTGGCGCGGCTATGTAAGTAAATGCGGCAAATCCGATGACAATTATTCCCACTTCGTGTAAGAAATCGCTCATTGCCTTTCCGCGACCTGTTGCCATCATAAAGTTAGCGTTTGCTCTTGGCGAGGAAACTCGAATCGTTCTGCCCGAACCTGATGCCTTTGAGTATGGGTTGTAATCACCGCATAGCCTTGGGCAATCGGAACCACCTTGCAAGGAAAGTGCGCCACAAGGACACGGAGTTGGCGTCATTCCTCTACGAGCCTTCCCTGCTGTCTGATTTGCTACTCCATCGCCAACACCACTGCAAGTTTCTTCACAAGTCAGTCCCTCTTGTCTTGGCATCATACAAGGACACATCTCAGGGAGGCCAATTCTTGACGCACTTTTGCCACTTGCGCTTTGAAACCCCTTTCGTTGGGGAAGGCCATCTAAATCGCATTGTTGGATGCAAAAATCCTTGTCCCCCACCAATGTGCAATTCGGAACCCACTCTTCACAAGCACCTAATGCTTTTGTCGGGTTGTCAAACTTATTTGCCATTATATTCTTGATTCTTCGTTATTATTCGTATTGCAATTTAAGGATTATTTTTTCCTTTTTTTCGCTTGCTGTTGACGTGCCACTTTACCCGCTGTTCCGCGTCCAATCTCCATCGCCTTCTTATTGCTCATCCCTTGTGCTCTGTATCGGGCGGCCACTTTCATCGCCAACTTATCGAAGTCGGAAACCTTCTTACGACCCTTTGTTTTACCGCCTTTTTTAAAGTTCAAGGCTTTGGTGAAATCGGGTGCAATCTTCAAATCGACCATAGAAGTTCTCAGTCGGTCGAATCCTTTTGCAGATGCCATATCCCGCAACTTTTCGGTTATTCTGATGGGCTTGTCATCGACGAACAATATCTTCTCCATATAGTCGGGCTTACCCTGCGCCACACCATAGAGCAGGTATTCGACCCTACCCCCGCGAGCCATCCTTCTACGCCCCTTGTCCATCGTGCCTACCGAAGCGTACTTTCTGCGACCCATAGAACGCTCCATTCCTGCGCTTTCGTCACGACGTGATTTGTACCCCTGCTTCTTTTTTCTCTTTGAACCACGACGCATCGCAAGGCTTTCATCCAATCGAGCGTTGTAGCCCTGCGTCTTGCCTCCACGGGCAAATTCTGCCCTCCTCCGAGGCTCAAATACTTTCACCTCGAATGTAAAACGAACCATAAATAGCTCTAAATCCCCTTTTTTCCATTGCTCTATTTCTTCACGAGTCGCTTTCTCATAATTGGGGTCATAATTGCCAGTGGGTTTGCACCATACGCCATAATTGATAGTAGTGCCATCTTCATCACTTTCAATATCGAAATTGCTCTCCTTTGTATCATCCTCACTTGTTTCTCTGTCTATGACTTTTTTTATGAAATCCATCAAAGCAGATTTTGATGAAAAACTTAGTTTGCTCTCTCCATAATCCTCAGCATCGCCATCGAACAGATGTCCGACGAGGCCCAATCGTCCTTCGCCATCGTCTTTGTAAACATCAACGTAAAAGTAGTTTAACACAAAATCTTTATCTCCTACACGACCACCATCTGCCATCTTTCTACCTCGTTTCCCACAAGATGTACAGCCTCCTTTGGCAAATTTGAGCTTACGACCTTTTTCAAACTCATCTCCATCAAACCAAGCCTTGATTTTTTCAAGATTTGATTCGAGCTTTTTCTCTAAATCTTTTATAGAGCTAAATGTGAAGATTATCTCTTTAAAATCCTCAAACTTACCCCGTCTGTGATAAGGTCCTTCCATATTCACAACCCCCGCCAACGCGATAGTATGTTTGCCGTCTTCCCCCCTGTCGTTGTCGGGTGCGTAGTATTGTGCCTCGCACGAAAACATAATGCTTGCATCAGACAAATACTCATCAATTTCTTCCCATCGTGCCTCTTCGTCATCCGTATTTTCATCGGCATATTCGTATGCTTTATTTTCTAAACGCTCCAATTCTGCTTGAAGCGTGTTAGTAGGCATCCTTATTCCTGAACCAATATACGTGCTTGCAATACCAAAAAATTGAGCTACTATACCTCCATCTGTAAAGGGAATAAATCCTGCTCTTGATTCGTGTTCAATTTCTTCTACATTTATCTCCGAGCCATAAAATTCGTATGTTTCAGCAACCTCCTCCATCATTTCTTCAATGGGGTCGCGTAACGCTTCTACAACTGCCTCGCGGGAAATTTCAGTTTGACCTCCTTTGGCATAATACCCGCCTTTGCCTTCAATTTCTATTGCCTTATAGATTACATCGCTTTTAGGTCTTAATGAAACTTTGTTGTGGAAAAAATCGTAAGCTGCGTTAGCCACGGTTTTTTTTGCAAACTTTCCGTTTTTCAGGTAAAATCTTCCAATGTTGAAGTTGTTGTCATCAGTTACCATATACATCTGACTTGGGTTCTCTTTGGATGTTTTTTTAATCTTATCCAAACCCGATTTTCCTACTCCCATTGTTGTGCCACCTCGCGCCATCCACTTTCTAAACACTTGGGGCGCAACCTCTACAAGCCTTTTCTCGTTGATTTTGAAGAAACGATTCACGAAATCCAAAGCATCGTCATCGAGTCCAATTCCAATTTTTTCATCCAAAAAGAAGTCGTCTTCAAAATCAAGTGCCAAAGCACCTTTTCGCTCTTGTTCTATCTCTCTTATCGTTCCCTCCTTTTCCTCTTGTGCTTCCTGACCCTCACCATAATCAAATTGCTTGGCCTCCTTGACCCACTCGTCAAAATACCGATTGATTTTATTCTTGTCCCATTCAAATGCTCCCATCTCAACGAAATCTTCAACATATCTGAATCCAAGTCCAGAGTCCGATGAATCGACACGAATGATTCTTAAAATTTCATCTACATCATAACCGCCTGAATGAAGGTCAACTTCGCCTCCTTTGGCGAGTTTTCTTTGCGCGGTGTCGTAGATGTTGCCCGCCCGAAACTTCATTTCATCGGCCAACGTTTGGATGCCCATTTTGTCATCTCTATATAGCCTTTTTTTATCGGCTATGCGAATCAAATCGTCAGCATCGTCCATAATGCCATCGGATTGTCTTAATATTTCATTTTTGGTAGCGGGGTCTTTTTTCATCACCGACCCGCCTTTTTTATATTTTTTCTTGCCTTTTTGGGCAGAGCCAATCAACGCTCCTAACCCTGCCGCGATAATATATTGAATCATCTTATGCTAATTATTTGGCAATAAAAATACAAATTATCCGCTACAATTTTCACATTCTTCGGGGTTGTCCTTATTGCACGTAATCTCGCCTGATTCAATCTTTTTTTCTGCCTTTTGGAGCTTGTCTTGGTCGAGAAAACCTACATCGTCGAAATCTTCTTTTTTCATCACTAAATATTTGTTGTTGCTGTCTTTCTGCTGTAAATGAGCAAAATAATCCCACCCCCGACAAAAAATACGCCACCTATCAACAAGTTGAGCAACGCTGATTCTTGACTTTTCAGTCCATCTTCTCCTGAGTAGTTTTTCGGGTCAAATGGACTTAGAATACCTGTCAAACCATAGGTGCTATCAGTTGATTCTGCAATTTCTCCACTCTCTGTTTGACATTGCGCTCCACTAAAACCTGATTCGGGAATTTGAGCCATATAAGGATTGGTGATTCTTGTGTCCCCAAATTTCCCTGCGCTTTCATCCCAAAAACTACTCATAGCTGAACTTCGAGCATCTATATGAATGAAGCTCTTGTAAATGCCAATTCCGTTGACACCCATAGACCGCAACTTTCGATACAGCCCCGCCTTACAGCGAAAATCCTGATAGAACTTTTTCATCGTCGCATCTTGATTTTCCACAAACTGAAAATCTATCGCGCTCGCAGGTTGGAGATGCCTGCTATTGCTTGCCCCCCCTATCAAATCATTGCCTGTCGCAGTCCTAAGAGTGCTTGTGATTTTTATTGGAACGTTAAACCAATCTCTAATAGCTTGTAAAGCATTGATTGCCTTATCGTCAAGATAATGACATTCAGGAGCGTCAAACGATTTTGAGTAAAGCTCTTGTTCGCTAAAATCTTTGCTGATTTGCTTCCTACCATTCTTGCAAATCGTAGCCATTACTTTCCGTTTTCTCTGCGGTAATTCAGAATGCGTAGCTCATACTTGATTAAGTCCCACGCCACAACCGCCGCCAAACTTGCGAACATACCTATAAAAAATGCGTCTTTGACCTTGTTATTAACCATAACCTCAAAAATAGAAAAAAAACGAATTAAAATTGGTATTTTTACGCTATGCCTATTCAATATTGTTATGGACAGCTTGTTGGTAATGACCCGTGTTATCCCAACTGCTCAAAGCCCGACGGAAGCGGATGTGATTATAGTGCTTTAAGCGATACAACCTCAGCAAACCCTTTCGGTTTGACGGGCGACCCTTACAGCGTTACATACAGCGAACAAGGTAAGCTCACGGGTAACTTCGATACCCGTACTTACGTTCCTACGATTGACCCATACCAAGTACAAGTGCCCAAGAAAAATTTTGCAGGATTTTTGGAATCTCGTCAATATCTTGGTTTTTATGGCAACGAAGCGCCTCGATGCTCTTTCGCCAATCAATCGGGCACGGCAGAATCCATTACGCAAGACGGGTCTACCACCGAATTAACTGCCGTACCCCGCTTTAGCACCCGTGATTTCTTCAAACAAGGAGAAATGGATGGTGTTATGACTCAAAGGAGTATTTCCAAGCATCATTGGTTGTGCCGTTGCGGAAAAAGTTGTGTGATTGAAGGTCCGATAACAATGAACACCTCTGAAGTCAAGACGGAATGCGAAAAATCAGGCGGTATATGTGAGCAATCCTGCCCCACTCAATCATTTCAACAAATCCGCAAATAATGGCAAATGGATGGTGTCATCACCCGAATAGTGAGTCAAAATGGTGTGGATGGCTTAGTTGCTATCCTGAGGGTCAGCACATAAATTATCCTGCCTGTTGCGGTAATTCATCAGAGGGATGTGGTGGAATTGATACTCTCTCACAAGTGCAAGGCTCGTCTTCTGCCCCTGTCGATTTCGGGACAGGCAAACCCGTTGGTTCCGACCTCGAAATTGCGCTTCTTTCTGACAATATGGTTGGTGCGGATGGCTCAAAGGCTCAAGAGAAGGAAATCAATTCCGTGAGCGAACTTGTTGTTGACCTTTTTGGTATAGCAATTCCCGTTATCCTCGTGGGCGCTTTAATTTACGTGGGAATACGCAGGTTAGGATAATTTATCCTGCCAAATCAGATACATCAATCGAGAACCTGATTGTTTTGTCCTCGTCAGGTAAGTCAAGGGGTTTCGTTTGTGGGCTGAAAACGACATCTCCATTATGGAGTCCCCAAAAAATATCCATTACAGAAAAGCTGTAATAAGGATTGCTTTTGTCGTCGTTGTAAACCTGCTTTTCTATCTTTTCTACTAAGTTCATCGTATTCGTAAATTTCTCCAAGATAGACCGCTTAAAAAGCCTATCTCGATTGCTTTTTCAATAATCATTTGGCGCATCTGACCCTCAGATAAGCGCGATAATTCATTTTGGCGTAATGGAATCTCCAACACTTGATTGCCAAGAAATTGGTGTTCCTCATTTGAACGCATCACTTTGATATTTCCAAGATTGTCCATTGCAAGTATAGAAAATGGTACACCTTTCATTGTAATCCTGCTATTGGGAATTACGTTGTAAGGCTCATCAAAGTCCCTGCTACCTTTTTTATATCCATTGATGCTAAATCGCATACTGCAATTTACTCAATTAAATCCAAGAAATAACGACGATTATTTGCTCTTTTTTAAAATCAAAAAAGCCACCACCCCCACAACAGATGCTACGGCCAATGCTTGAACAACGGGCTGTTTGAAAAAATCTTGGGCCTTTTCGGGCGCAAGACTTGCGCTTTGGGGAGTAGGTGTTATTCCTGTCTGAACTGCCACAGGTACATTAGAAAGGTCTTCAACAATAAGCGGGAAATTTTCTTGAGTGACTTCCATCTCACCAATCGGCAACGCATCTTCAGACATACTATCATCTGCGGGTTGAATTTCATCGGTATCATCACTACTATCGGGCGTGTTGGCTTCGGTATCAGATTCAAAAGAATCGTCTTCGGGTTCGCCCATTCCATCAAATGAATCGTCTGACACAGGTTCGCCATCAACCTCACCATCGTCAAAAATTGACTCTTCATCGGTTACACTCGTGTCCGTCGAGTCAGCAGGTTCTGTCCCATCTGCATTCTCGAACATATTTGCAACTTCTATCGCACTTTCTTCGGAAAAAAGCGATTTTAAGTCCTCCTCGTCGAGTTGACCTTGCTCTACGCTGTCGATTAAATCCCGTTCAGCTCCGATGACTTCGACTTCGGGGTCTTCGGGCAAGAAAATTCCTTCGGGTTCTCTAACATCATCGGTAAGAGTTTCACGCGATTCGTTTATATCTCCACTAACTTCTACCTCGCCTCTAAATTCAGCCACAACCCCTTGACCATTTAGCGGAACTTCGATATATTCCAATTTTACCAAGCCGTCAGGTAGTTCAACAGCCTCTAATCCATATTCGTTAGACGTTTCACTATTCGTTTGTAAAACAACTTGCCCATCAAAATCCACGTCATCTTGGTCAAACCAATCATATACACCGACCATTTCTTCGGGCAACAGAATATTCCCTGAATCCACATTGCTCGGTGGGAACGCTCCCCTCCAATCAAATTCGTCAGGGTATTTTTCATACAATTTGGTTATGACGCAGGAAGTAATTTTCTTTTTATTTTCAAAATATTCCACTCCTTCCTGTGAAACAAGAAAGTTTGACCACGTTGTATTTGTATGATATTCCTGCAAGTCCATTGGGTCAGTATCGGCAAGCGCCGTCAAACCCAAATCGTTCACCAAATAGTCTTTTAACCAAACTAAATAATAGGGATTGAAGGCATTTATTGTACCGCCATATCCCATTGATGTTCCTGACCACCACGCGCTACCTAAGGGGTTGTTCTCTACATCATAATCCGAACATATATCTCCTCCGTATAACGCGCAATAAGCGTTGATGTCGTATGGGATGCCCTCTTCAAGACATTCAACGGCCAATTCATCATACTCGTACACCATTTTATTTTTCGAGAATGTTTCATTGTAAATCTCGTCAAAATCTTTTTTCGGCAAAAGTTCCCCCATTTGCATCCGACACGCCAACTCTAAATCCGAAGTCGATTTAGTTAAACCCGTATCTGACCCTAAGCCCTGAAAAAAGAGGTACCGAACCTTTCCCTCACACAATGAAGCTCCCGCAGTTGGAAGGGTTTCCCACGTAAAACCTGTGCTGTCAAAAAACTCCTCGACACTACAAATGGCATTGGGGTCATAAAAAGGATTTAGACCATAATTAGCTCCCGCTGAAGTATCTAATTCCTGTCCCAAGTATTTTCTGAACTTAAAAAGAGGCACAGCTAATTGACCAACATCTGCTCCTGTTGATAAATCTGCTTCGCCCCAAGCTGTTTCTGCAATGGGGTCAACACTCGACGAAGGATAGCGTGCGACATTATAGACATATGAATCGAATCCGTTGACCAAACAAGTTCTGACCTCTTGCCCATAAAACGAACTTTCAGGGTCAGTAATCGTTTTCAGCGGTCCTTCGACACCCGCATAAAGATTGATGTCAGGCCCATAGTCTTGCTCCAATACATCTACAATCTCATTGCTTGCTTTCAAAACTTTCAAAGAAACGTCAACATATTGACCCATTGAGTGCCCGTGATTGACAGCAATTTTTGCGCCAACGCTATCACCTGCCACACATTGTGTTCGAGGCTCTGAAAGCGTAATCCAATCAGGCCCACTACCACATTCCTTTACCCACATCTTGCAAGAACCCATCTTGGCTTCTCTTTTTGCCGAACCATATGGATAAGCGAAACTATATGCGTGATTCCAATTCCAATAACGGCAGGCAATATCACAATTCAGAAACCCTCCATATGGGGCGCTTTCAAACTCATAAGTCGTTGATTCTGTTCCGTCAGGACTCGTACAGGTACATACCCCCATTTTTTTACTTTTTTCTGAATTTAGCGCCTAATCCTTTTGCTTGCGCGATAACGCCATTGAGCTTTCCTGTTCTATATGCCCATAATCCTGTTGCCCCGACAGCGAGTATGATTCCGACAATAAGCAATCCACGATTTCCACCATCGCCCATATCAAAGCTCGCGGTCTGAACTGATGCGGCTTTACGTTGTCCGCAAGTACCTGTACGTTTTTGTTGAGCTGAACATCCACGTGATGTGGTAGTTTTTTGCCCGCACCTTCCACCCGCGCAACCTGATTGGGTTTGAGAACTACTCGTATTTGTCTTTGATTGTGTTTGTGTTTGTCCCTTCGTTGTATTGCCAAAAGGAGCGCATCCCGAAGCTATGAGTTTTGAGTCGTGCGTCCCACTCATAAACTGCTTTTTTCGGAGTTCTCTGAAATCCAAACTGCTTTTTGTCCCGCTTCTCTTTGCGTCAGCAATATCTCTGTTGAGGCTTGCAAGGGTTACGCACTCTCGTGTGCGAACATTGATAGTTGAGGATGCCAAATCGGGGGCTATTGGATAGCACCTACCATCTCTACAAATTTGATTTTCCATTGTTTCTTTTTAGCGCGATGTATAAAGGCAAGCACAAATCTCGATTACCGACATAGCATACCGCTAAAATAAGGCTTTTCACACTTTTTTTTGATTTTCATTAGGATGTAAGTAAAGTTTGCTTTACATTTGTGACAGAGTTAATGTTCAACCCCCAAAAAAATTCAGTTATGGGATTCTTCTCTTATATGACACAAGACACAGAACGTAGCATCAGCAATCGTCACAGCGCACGAGAAACTTTCAAAGTGGTGATGAGTGACGACAAAGGCAATCACTACGTTGAATACGACTATGATGGTTACGGAGTATTTGGAGGCAAAGATTTTTATGCTCTTCTCGATGAGATGAATGGAGGTAGTGGCGATAGAAGTCGTGGCATCGACATTGCCTATGGAAATCAATCGTTTATCTCACCATCTCTGACTGAATGTGGCGAGTATCAAGAGGGCTTAGAGCCTGATAGTTGCCCTACACAGGGTTACTTCTACGACGAAGACGAGGAAGAGGTCTACTGATTCGTAAAGTTGTCACTCCAAAGCAAATGTTAAAAAGAGATTTTTTCTAAAATCCATTTGGATGCGAGGAAAGTGCGCTTTACATTTGTGACAGAGTTAAGAGTTCAATCCCCAATCGACAAGTGATGGAAATGTATGACTGCGTACTCTGCGAAAAGAGCTTCATCGGATATGGCAACAATCCCGCACCTCTGAACACAAGCGATGGTGCAAAGTGTTGCGATGGTTGCAATATGACAAAGGTGATTCCTGCACGCCTTGACCCGTACTTTGAAACGCTTCAAGCCGTGCAAAAAGGAATGGACAAAACCAATGACGACTTGCAAGAGGCTCGTGAATGCGCCTATGACATCGTGACTGATTTGCGACGCAAGCAATTCAAGCGGTGGACAGACGAACAGCTTGATGTTTTCGTTCGTGTTCTTGCAAGTGAGTTGGACATTAAAAATCGAAACTTGTGAAGCGTTGCAAAGAACCTATCTCAACTTTTGTAGCTATCAGTTGGGTAATGTTCTACATTATTTTTCTTTCGATAGCTACGTGTTTTTAAATACTGATTATGGTAGGAACCGCAGACAAAACATTCAATGAGTGGTTGCTTGGATGCACAAAGGAGCATAAGCAGTTTCTTTTGAAAAAGGCAATTCAAGAAGAAAAGGTAGACGTGTACTTTGCACTTACAGACATCTTTTTGAGAACTCCAATAAGTCAGGGCGGGTTGGCATCAGATGACATCCCAAGCCCTGCTGATAAATTTGATTTTGATGAAAAATCTGAAAAATAAAATTCAACCCAATCCTGTCCAACGAAAGGACGATTGGAAAGCGTGTTTTTTATCACTTCAATGTGATGAGAAAATTGAATTGCTTTCACGAACCAAAACGAGCGAAGATTTGGGGGGCTATTTAACTCTACTCTCGTGGCTGATTGAAAGTCCATCTGAAAAAGGTGGTATGGATATTCAGTCAATCCCTGACAGAGCCTTTTGGAGCGTGTGAGCATAAGCCCCTTCGGGGGCTTTTTTTGTATTTTTTTTATGGCAATTCCGAAAAAAGACAGAGTAAAAGGAAAAAGAACTCTTACAGATAGCCCCAAAGGACAACTCAAAGGATATACCCATCGAAGTTCAGTTATGGGGCGTAGGAATGTCTTTACAAGTCAAGCAAAAGCCCGAACGATTGCCAAAGAGCTTCGCTTGTTAGGATGGATGGTCAGAGTGCTTCCAATAAGCAAAAACCACAAGAGATGGACGCTCTACACACGCCCGAATGACAAATGTTATAGGTAATTAACATCTCCCGATTTGGAAGTTTGTAAAGCAGGCTTTACCTTTACGTCATAGAAAAAGCCCAAAGCTATGAATGATTACCATTTCACCCCGCACAAAGTTATCGTGGCACAAGCGTTACAGCTTTCACAATACTGCTCCCGTGCTTTTATGATTGAACAGCCCGAAAGGTTTTTGCCGATGCTTGACACCAATTCGATGGTTCAAAATAATGCGTGGGGAGAAGACCCGTGCCCTGATTGCTTCCTGACTGCTCAATTCGGAACATCAAGTCCTAAGGATTTGACAGCTCATTTCTTCGGTAACGAAGATATTTTGCAGGTTCAACATTTTGTGAATGTGATAAATTATTTGACGGACTTCAAGGCCGTGGCTTTTTACGATGAAGGTCAAAACAGAGGTTTTGCTGTGGTCATCAATCATCCTTTTGCTCTCAAAGGTCAAGAGTCAGGTGGGACATCCGAGTTCGAGCGTAAGGCGTTAGAATCGGTGTCAGAAACGATGACAATACGTGTCGCCTCAAAATGATGGCTTGACAAAGAGTACCCCGAATATGAAGAAAGCGACAGCCCTTACGAGTGTGAGAGCTGTGGTAAAACTTGAAAACAAAGACGATGAGTAATAAACTCAGACAAATAATCCGCGACGAAATCGCGAAGGGGTCTTATGATGACCTCGTTATACAGGACGCAGAGCAACGAGTTGGCTCTGACTTTATAGCGACAATGCGCGACTACCTTGAACGTCAGGATAGCGACCCTAACTTCGATTCACGCACAGAGCTGTACGATTTGTACGACGACCTATGTTTTATCTATGAACACTACGAAAAATCACAAGACATTGACTGACGACTAATCGGAGGCTAAATAAATGCAACTACTTGGATGATTTGATTAGGTAGCAGTCCAAGTCCAATCGGAGGCTAATCACTCGCGGATTGGAAATCTACGTGCAATTTGAAGACGGGATTGCTTGTCTTGACCGAGATAAAGTAATTGCATAGTAGTCGGCCTTAACATCCGTTTGTAGCTTCGGGTAGGCGAGGGTGGGTCGTTGGAGGGTTGATATTCGTATCAGCCCTCCTTTTTTTGCTCAATATATCGGTTTGAGCAAATGATTGTACGCGAAGTACATATCTTGAATTTGGGCGCTGTTATAGCGCACTTGTTGGCGATTTGCAACTCGTGAGGGGTCATCAATAAACCACTCCGAACCGACTGCAAGGCACAAGAAAAAAAATAGTGCTTGACGTTGGGTCTTAAAAAAATTCATAGCCTCAAATTCCGAAATAAACTTCAAAAAGAAAGAGGTGAAAATTTCACCTCTCTCTTTGAACATAAATGATTCACATTAAGCCTGATAATGTGCGAGCAACTCGGCTTGTTTTTGGTCGTCTAATAGGTTTTCTGCGTGGTTCAAGAGGAGGAGGCATTCCACCACCACCGCCTGAAATTATTGGAGGAGGAGGAGGCATTCCACCACCACCGCCTGAAATTATTGGAGGAGGAGGAGGCATTCCACCACCACCGCCTGAAATTATTGGAGGAGGAGGAGGCATTCCACCACCACCGCCCGAAATAACGGGGGTAAATCCATCTCCACTTGTAAGTGCGCTCATAGGATTTGATGAACCACCTGCTAAATCGTCCAAAAGGGAATCTACACCGCCAAACTCACCGCTTGAAATGTCATTCGGGTCAGCAAGAAAATCAAGCAACCCTGATACTCCGTCTGATTGGTATGCGCTTGTATATGGGTCTTGTTGGGCCAAAGCCGTCAGCAAATCACTTGAGCTGTCAAATCCTGTTCCTAATTCAAGAGAATACCCTGACTGACGCATAAAACCGCAGTCATCGCGACCTGTAACGCCTTTCATTTTAGACCCTCGTGGACGCTTTGAAAAAAGGGGTTTTTTTCCTGATGTCACATCGCTTGTGTTTCCTGAAACACCTGAGCCTTCGTAAATAGCCAACGCCTGTTGAATATCATTTGGTGCGATATAGTCATTCTGACCACTCCATTGTGCTACAACTATGTTTTGGTCACTCGCAGGATTGCCAAGAGCAGGATAACACCCTGTTTCTTGCGCCCAAGAAATAACCTCGGCATCTTGCCCATTGGCAATTCTTTGTTCACTCCAAGCAATATAGACGGGGTGAACGACACCTTGACCGCCTGAAATGTCCCAAAATAATTCGCCTATAAATGGACAAGTTGGGACAGAACTACCGATTTGATTACGGAAACGCCCACCTGTGGCGGCCATCATTCCCATCGCTGTTCCTGCCCTGAAATCTCGTTGCGTCATCTTTGGCCGACGACCTGTAAAGGCCATCATTCCCATCGCTGTCGCGCCTCTTTGCGCACGCGATAATCGGGAAGAGGGTACGGGAGTGCCTGCCTGACCTCTAAATTTTTTTCTCATAATTATTTCAATTAGTGCGGCAATAAAAATACGCTTTTATCACCAATTTTTTTAGGATGCTTTCTGCTCCACTCTTTTTGAGCCTATCATACTACCCAAAGCAAGGCCCGCAAAAACAATTCCGTAACCAATGAGAAGTTTCTTTTTGTCTTTGTCAAAAAGGTCTAAATATTTGTACAAGGCAAGTGTTCCTGCGAACACACCTGCATAAGCCCAAATTGCCATTGTTCTGCCTACTTCCTTATCGTAAACTCCTGTTGCTGTTTTAGTCATTGTCTTTGATGTTGTTGTAGTAAAGGTTTGAAAGGTCTGTGTACAGGTCGTCTATCTCGTCGGCTACGTCCCAGTCGTCGTCGTAAGAACGCGCTATGTAGTCCTTCATGATTTCCATGAAGTCATCTGCGATTTCTGTTTTAGTCATTGTCATTTGTATTCTTGATTGGCCACCGCGCTCTAATTTGCCCCTATCGCGCATCGAAAGAGCGATGGCTACTGCTTGTTCTTGCCCGTAACCTTCATCTTTCAACAAACGAATCTTGTCCGAAACCTTGTCGTCCATCGTCTTACCTCCTTTGGCGTAGTTCAATTCAAGGCGCTTACGGGGCGTTAGGATTTTCTGCAATCGGTCTTCAAAATCCCTGTAAAGGCGGATAAATTCATCAGAATTGGGATGGTTGTTTTGATACAATAAACCACCTGCTCTGCGTAAATTTTGCTCGGCCTCTTGCAACAATACCTGCACCCGTAGGGCTTCGAGCTGACCGCCTCTGTCGTATTTGTTCCATTCAAGCTCATCCTCGTCATATTCATATCGAGCCTGCTTTCCGAAATAGTCAAGATTCTGATAGATTTGGTCTTCTGTGAAACTGAATTGTCCGTCCGACTTTTGATTTCTGAAAATCTCTTCTGCGAGTTCTGCGCTCGTTAAACCGCCTTTCTTGTATTGATACCCCCCTTCCGTATCAGAGAACGACCTGACCCTCTCAAAATCGCTTATGATGCGTTCAAATTGAGAATTGATAGTGTTGTCGTCGTTAAGAGCATAGATTTTTACATCGGAAGTGGCATTTCCAAATAAATCTGAGGGAACAAAACCTGATTTGCCTTCACGCATAAAGACGCGAGATTGAAAAAGGCGACCCGCGCTGTCCCTAATCACATCGCCAATTCTTAGTGTAGCGCCAAATTTATCAAATATTCTATAGTCAGACATTTATTCGTTTTTTTACGACTTAAAAATACAAAAAAAATGGGACGGCTATTTGCCATCCCCTCCGCAAGCTAACTCGTGGGTAAGTCCCACCTCGGCATAGGCCGCACACGATTCTTTGGACTTACACGATACTCCAACGGCAACAATCAACCAAAGCCATATCAATCGTATCACGAGAGCTTGATGTGCATATTTACTTTTTCTTGGCAACGTCAAAAGCATAATTCAAAGCTGAAATGCTTCCCAATCCTGCCAACGCCCCTAAGATAACGCTTGGCACTTTTTTCTTGCCATACGTATATCCCATTCCCATTCCAAAGAGAACGAAGCCTGAGCCTGCAAAAAGCAAGTTTCCAAGCCCACAATCCACTCCTGAACATTCCTTCCCCTTGTACAGCGCATAGGTGCTTAAAGGCAAAATTGCCCCTGCCACAGCTCCTCGAAGAGCGCCAAACTTGGATTTTTTCCCGAATAGGTGTCCTACATAAGCGCCCGTAAGCAAAATGCCTGCGGGTAAAACGACTTTTTCCGCTTCAACACTTTTTTCAGACACGATTAGCGGATTTTAAGCCCACCAAAAGAAATTCCGAATGTCCTTCGAGGTTTGATGACGCGACTTCTTTTAGAAATAGGTCTTTGAGGTCTTCGAGGCACTCTTCCTCGAATTGGATTGAGTGTTGGAAATCCACCACCACCACCTTGCGTACCGCCAAGTGGAGTTGTTCCATCGCTATTGGACAAACCCTGTTGTGGGCCAAAACATTCTCCATTGCAAGCATTGTAGCAACATAGATGGTCGATTATCGTTGCGTGGTATAAACTTGTTGGTTGGGGATAGTTTGGAATCCAATTCCCCATTGCTTCACTCGGCAAAGGCAGAATGAAATCTTCAATACCATCGAGATTGCAGTCGCATTTGCAAGCCGTTGGGCCTCCATCGCTACACTTTCTCCCTCCATAAGTGGCGAAATCTTGCTGTATCTCTTGCCAATCGAAGACGTTTGGATTTCCTATTTGATTTTTGAAATTTTTCATATGATTATTTCTTACAAATTTGGCTGATTATAGCGCCCCCTACGATGCTTCCTGCCAACATTCCACCGAATGCTCCAAGAACCTTATTTGGGACAAAATACAAGCCCGCAAACGCTCCAATAGCGATTCCTGCCGAGCTTGCTGTAATCTGATTGCTTGTTGAACAGAAATCCATCACTTGATTTTTAATCCACCCCAATAGGTCGAGATTCGACTTCCCGTAGCTTTTTTCATCGCATTAGAGGGGTCTAATTCAAACGGGTCTTTGCAATTACCACAACACTTGTTAGGGTCGTTATTGCAAACCTTTTTACCATATGTGACCATCGTTGCTCCCGATTCGGTAGTTGAAATCAGTCGGCAGTTGCAAGGTTTTCTATCATCGCCAATGGCGCTACGCATTCCTGATGCGCTTAGCATAGTTGGTCTTGTTGGTGGTTTCTTAATGAGTGAATCTGAACCCGTCAATGGGCCGTCCGACATCAGAGGTGAACCGCCCGCTTGACAAGCGGCAGGCTGTGACGCACAGAACGCATCGCAAGTCGCATTGCAACAAGCATTTCTTAGCTGTAATTTCTGAGATTGAGTCCACGAAGCGGGATTGCCTTGTAATCCTGATTGTACTTCTCCGCTTGGAGCAACGGGATAACCATTTGACCCGCAAGAACAGGATGCGCCCATTCCCATTTGTGACAATACTGACGAACAATTATAGTTTGGCATAATTTCTAATTCTTATTATGACCCTAAAAATAAGAAATTAAAAATCAGCTTTTTTTGGTTTCGAGATAGTTCTTCCCGTTGTAAAAGGCTGTCGCTCCACCAAGAATGTACAGCCCCGCCCGTTCTGCTTTTGTCAGTCCCTTTGCTTTGAATCCGATGTAAATGAGGAAAGGGGCAATAAGAAAGACATCGACCAAGCGAACAGCTTGCGACTTACTGACCTCTGAGCACATTAAAGTGCTTTTTTCTTGTATTTCCATCACATATAGTCCTCATCAAATTCGCCTGACGAGATGTCGCCACGGAATATGAGCTTCGAGAGGTCGCGTTGAGCTAAAATGTCCTGCTTCGGTGGCATTCCTCCAACGAACTTGCTAAATCTACCCAAGCCCTGCGTCAGAGGCACGGGCTTGTTAATCCCTGTGCAATTACTCGCTGTATAGTGTTGGTTGGCAAAGTCACGACATTGTTTTTCTGACCATCCATTGTGGTTGAATGAATGGTAGTCCAAATATCCCCCAACATCGGCTTCCTCAACTCCTTCCGTACACGGAGTGGACATCATATATCCATAACAATCACTTGCCATTTTTTCAGCTTAATTTGGGCTTCCTCCCGAACAGCTTTTTCATATCCTTCTCAAACTCTTGACGCTCCATAGTATCGAATGCGCGTTCTTCAACTACGCCCCATTCGTCGTCATCTTCGTCCCATTTCGGAGCTTTGTCTTCGCCTACTTCCTGATAACGAACAAACAACGTTCCGTCGTCGTCCATATAGTACCAAGAGCCATACTTATCCAAGCCTTTTACCTTGCCTCCTTTGGCATAGAAAGGGTTGTTGATAAGCGGTGGGAATTTCCGTTCAGGATTTTGTTTTCTAATATTCACGTAATATGATACCTCATCAAATAATTGCGCTTTTGAGCCAACATCACCCTTCTCTCCCAACTTTCGTAAAAATGAAGTTCCTTGCATACCATCGGTGTCTAACCTAACTTCAAGTGGATGGGACGACATTCCAATTATTGTTCCATAATTGTCCTCTTCGACATTGTAAACGATTTCTCCTAAATCAAAGTCCTTTTGTGTCCGACTTTCATAATCAACTTTACCCCCTTTTTTCATACGCTTTGTGCGTCCTCCACGAGCCATATTGGGATTGAAAACAAAGGTTTTGAAGTCCTTCTCGATGAACACATATCCATCGTCTTCAAGGGCATCCGCCACTTCATCGTAATCGGGCATAATTAAGTAGGCATCTTCGAGGTCATCCAAGCCCATCCCATAACTTGGCCCAAGTTCATTGATGATTTCATCGGCAGTAGTATAGTTCGCCATAAAATTGTCATACGTCGCTTCTGCGTCTTTCTCTTGAACCATTTGGATAAAGTCACCTAATTTATCTTCATCGAAGGCATCAGAATAATCAAATTTAAAGCCAAGATTTTCCGCAATATCGACGGCATTGTCTTCATCTATATCCTCTGACATTGACTCTGCCATATTCATCGCCCACTCACGAAAACCAACCTTGTCAATACGATAAAATCTTTCGGGGTCAATAAGGCTTTCCATACCTCCCGTATCATCTACAAATTCTGCCGCCCATTGCCCTTTGTTATCAAACTCACCAAGAAATTGCTCATCAGCTTCTTCTCTGTCTACGCCATAGTCCTCCATATACTTTGCAAAGGCACGCTCTTCCGCATCACTCGTAGTCCCTCCTTTGGCATAGAAAGGGTTGTTGATAAGCGGTGGGAATTTCCGTTCAGGATTTTGTTTTCTAATATTCACGTAATATGATACCTCATCAAATAATTGCGCTTTTGAGCCAACATCACCCTTCTCTCCCAACTTTCGTAAAAATGAAGTTCCTTGCATACCATCGGTGTCTAACCTAACTTCAAGTGGATGGGACGACATTCCAATTATTGTTCCATAATTGTCCTCTTCGACATTGTAAACGATTTCTCCTAAATCAAAGTCCTTTTGTGTCCGACTTTCATAATCAACTTTACCCCCTTTTTTCATACGCTTTGTGCGTCCTCCACGAGCCATATTGGGATTGAAAACAAAGGTTTTGAAATCCTCCTCAATGAACTCAAAGCCATCGCCTTCAAGGGCATCTGCTACTTCAACGTAATCAACCTCCACAACGTGTTGGTCGATTGCCTCTTCAACGCCCCCAACGCCAAAACTTCGTACGGCGCCAAGGACTCCCTCAACCGACTCGCCCTCGTCCATAATAAAGGCAAGGGAATCCTCATATTCTTTCTCTTCCATTCGCGCCCTAAAATTCTCCATCTCCACGCCACCCCTTCCTTCGGCCTCCATATACTCAAACGCCAACCCGTGTCTTTTAGCAATCTTCTCTATATCGTAGTCCTCCAAATCCATAGACAAGGCTTTAGCCTGATTCATGGCAAACTCCTCGAATCCCGTATAGTCAATCTCCAAATATCTTTCAGGGTCGGCAAATTGCTCAATACCCCCAATATCGTCCACATACTCTGCGGCCCATTGCTCTTTGTTGTCAAACTCACCAAGAAATTGCTCATCAGCTTCTTCTCTGTCTACGCCATAGTCCTCCATATACTTTGCAAAGGCACGCTCTTCCGCATCACTCGTAGTCCCTCCTTTGGAGAAGCTCTCAACAACCGCCATATCAATTTCATCAAAAGGCAAATACCCAATCACTTTGCCATTTTTATCTTCGATAATGCCATACTCTATGTCATCAAGATAATACTGCCAATCATCGCTACCCTCGTCCCACTCATATCCTCCATCCACAAGACGAGATTGAATGTCGTATTTATCCCATAAATCGTTAGGGTCGATTTCGAGTTCGCGCACTTGCTCATCAAATGCCCGAATCATTCCTCCTTTGGCGAAATTACTATCCATCAGACCCATTTCTTTCATTGACTTATCTAAGATGTTTTTCATTTTAGTATAAGAAATTGGCTTTTCATTGGTGTAATCGTAAGGTTCAAAGTAATAAGTAGAACCATAGTTATCTTCTAATCGTTCTACGTCGCTTTCTTTTAGACGGAACTTACCAAGTCCTTTTTCATTTAATTGTCGCCAAACAACATCAACAACAAGAATGTCTTCATCTATTTCTCCCCCACGAGCCATCTTCTTACGGCTCTTTTTTTTGTCCCTGCTGAGAAAACCTGCTCCTGCTCCCAACAATCCTGCTATTAAAAATGGATTCATTTTTTTCCTTTTGTGCCATAAAAATACCAAATATTATTCGGTTTTTTTCGGCTTTCCGTCCCCAAACCTGTCGGTGAATCTCTTCAGGGTTTCCTCCACACATCCATAGAATGCGTTCATATTCACGAGAGGCATAGAAGCGCCTTTGATAGACGCTTCATATTCCGCAAGCATTCCATCTTTGTGCTTCACATAGTCCCTCCTTTGGCAAAATTGTCGTCGTCGATGAGTCCGCTGTCCTTGATTTTCTCCATAATGTGGTCAAGGATGCGGTCAATGATTACGTCCTTGTTCGATTCACGACCTCCCTCTGTTTCTTTGATGAAGTCATCTAATTCCCTGCTCATATCATAAGGAATTTCTTTGTTTACTTCATAGATAAGGTTTTCGTAGAAGCGGTCTATCTCACACTCTTCGTACTCATAATATTCGTCGTCGTAATCGTAGTCATATTCTGTTGTACAATCCCAAAGGTTTGCGAATCCATTGTTGTAGTAATCATAACCGATTCGGGAAATCGCGCGTAAGGCTTCGGGCAGTCCTGCATCCGCTTCGCCTGTATCGGGAACAAGCATCTTATACGCCTTTTCGTACTCCTTTTGATACTTGCCTTTGTCTTCCCAATAAGAGCCTGTAACACCTCCTTTGGCGAACGATTCTTTATAGGTATAGTTATTTGCTCTTGCCCAATCTTCTGCCTCTTTTAAGGAAGTAAATTCTTTTTCTATGAATTTTCCCCTGTGCAAAATAGAATAGTAACCTAAATCATCATCAGTTAGAA
>UEXN01000591.1_pt1 | contig 34113 bp, 32 predicted proteins | sample 1796711 | NCBI WGS metagenome assembly UEXN01 (sample SAMEA4772470, study PRJEB27181) | metagenome | reverse complement strand
ACGGTAGCACAAGATACACAGACAATGGATTAATAAAAATTTACATATGGGATCCAAGCACATTCAAGTATGGTTTGCTCAACACAATCACGCCACCGGAAGATGGATCAACAACAGATTCTAGCCAGGCTCAAAGATTTGGACAATCTCACAAGATTTCAGAACCGGGTGCAAGTTCGGTCAGAGACACAGCGACAAAATATCTATTCGTGGGTGCTCCTGGACACGACAATGACACAGGACGTGTGTACATGTATGAATGGGGTATTGGAGCAGATGGGTCGACCTACGACACATGGACTCAAAACTTAACGTTAGAGAGTGCTGATCCAGGTAGAGGTAAACAATTTGGCCATGTCATGGAAGCCAATGACAATGGTGACATACTGGCAGTGGGCTCGATAGCACCAGGACAGGCAGGCAAGGTAGAAATATACATAAGAAATTCACAGGCAAATGACGGTAGCACGGATCATTCGTTCGCTCTTGCACAGACACTTACAGGCACGAGTGCAGACGGTTCATCATTGAACACAGCTTTTGGAGAGTCTATGTCGATGAGCAAAGACGGAACTGTTTTGATAATAGGTGCCCCGGGTGTTGCTGGTGAAGATTCAACGACACAGCCGGATGCCGGTGCGGTGTACTACTACAAGTGGAATGCTGACGGATCAACTAACACATATACACTACAACAAATATTACTTGCACCAGATTTAAAAACAAACATGAAGTTTGGATCAAGTGTTACTATGGATCCATCGGCAACAAGATTGGTGATAGGTGCAGAACAGGCATCGACTCCTAGGGAGATGAAAATCGACTTGGGTGAGACCACTTTTGATCTACAGGACACAACGATAGGTGATCTAAACACAGGATCAGGTGCGGCATACACAGCAACCATGTACAACTCACATTTTGTGATAGATGACAAGCTACTGACTGACAATGTAACAGGGGCTGACGACTTTGGAAAAGGTGTTTGTGTAATAGGTAACACTGTGTTTGTTGGAGCACCGGAGGATGACGGGAATGTTGCTCTTGCCAACGACGGAACAGTGGCAATATTTGATCTGACAGTGTCTGGCGAGTATGCATGGAAGAACATAGCATCAGAAACAGCACTGATTGACATAGAAAAACTTGGGCAGGTTTTTGAATTTGACAACAGATCCAAACAGATCAGAGACCATTACGATCTTTATGATCCCATCAAGGGAAGGATACTAGGTGTCGCTGACAGAGAGATCAACATCAAGACGCCATGGGATCCGGCAGTGTACAACACAGGTCCAAATGCCAACACCAAGACACCATGGGCACAGGAACACATAGGAGAAGTATGGTGGGATCTATCAAAAGTCAAATGGACATGGTATGAACAGGGAGATCAAGAATTCAAAACAAACAACTGGGGCAGAATCTTCCCAGGATCCAGCATAGACATATACGAGTGGACGGAATCAACCGTACTGCCAGACCTCTGGGTGACGAGATCAAAAACACAACAAGGTGTCTCGGAAGGTATATCAGGAACACCACTGAATCCCGACAATTCACAGTACACGGTGATACAGAAATACAGTTCCAAACTAGACACTTTTGTGAATTACTATTATTACTGGGTAAGAAATAAAATAACAGTGCCAACAAACAGCGTGGTCACTAGGAAGAACTCAACAGCATTCGTTAAAAACTTGATAGAAAATCCTAAGAGATCACAATTAAAATACTATTCGGTGTCAGACACCAACAAACTTATACTGAACAACACCGACAAACTTTCCGGCCAAGACATAGTGTTGAATATTGACATCAGGACCAACACATTTGATGGTGATGCACACTCTGTGTGGAAACTGGCCAGAGAAGGCGACAAAGATTATAGACCAGGCACAAAGATAGAAACACGTTGGTGGGATTCTCTTGTAGGACAGAATGAATCAGGAGATCAAGTGCCAGATATAAGTCTTCCAATCAATGAGAGGTACGGAAACAGCACAAGACCAAGGCAGAGTTGGTATGTGGACAGATTCACAGCACTAAAAGAAATCATAGACTACTCTAACACTGTGTTAAAGAAATATCAATTGGTTGGAACGTTCAATCTTACAAATCTAGATTCCAAGGAACCAGAACCGACTGCTGAGAGTTTGGAATGGGACACGACCATAGACACATATGCGGAACTGACGTACATTGACACAAGAGACCTATCAGGAACAGTAAAATTCCTAGTCAAGGCGGATGAGACAGCCAACGGATACTGGGCGATATACACATGGGATGGTACGGAATTCTCAAGGACACGATTACAGACTTACAACACATCATCGTATTGGAGTTACACAGACTGGTATGGAACAGATCCTGCTGTACATGGAATGCTTCATAGCGAAAATACTAAAATTGACAAACAGGTAACATACGAGTACGAACTAGATGCTCTCACACTTGCAGTAGGCAAGCATGTCAAGGTCACTAGTGCTGACACGGGTGGATGGAAACTGTTCATGAAGACTGCGACAGGTTACACAAACGTGGGAACAGAGAACGGCACGATAAGATTATCAACAAAACTCTATGACTACACACAGGATGCCACAGGGTTCGCAGGTGAGGACACGTTTGACGACAACTTCTTTGATCAGGAACCAGCACAGGAAACAAGGAAAGTTCTAACTGCACTGAGGGATGACTTGTTCATTAATGATCTTGCTGTGGAATACAACACACTGTTCTTCACAGGATTGAGGAAAGTGCTGGCTGAACAAACCTATGTTGACTGGATGTTCAAAACATCATTCATCAATGCCAAAAACTCTGTGAGACCATTGGACCAAAGGAAGTCATACACAACAGGAACAGACAATTGGATAGAAAGTTACATAAACGAAGTGAAACCTTTCCATACAAAATTGAGAGAATACAGATTAGGACACACAGGTACTGACACACAGGACGGTTTATTCACAGACTTCGACAGTCCAACATTCTATGACGCAACAACAGGCAAGATCAGAGGATTGAATGTGGACAAGGACACAGACAAACTTACAGAATACCCATGGCAGATGTGGAATGACTACCATAAGAAATATGTTTCATCAATAACCATCAGTAAGGGTGGATCAGGCTACACTAAAACTCCAACAGTCACGGTAGTGGGAGGAACAGTAATGGCAACAGGCCCATTCCAGATACTGGCAACAAGTTCTTTTGGATCAACATCGGGCAGTTATGGTTACTTCTATCCATTGTTCAGCAGTCAAACACAGGCAGAAATCTATGACACACAGAATGGGGGTGCAGGAACAACAAACATTTATAGATTTGATGGGTACACAGGCACGTACTATGGACCAAGCACGAGCATCACAGCCCAATCAACGATATCAGGTGCATTCAAGATGTACACAACACCTAACACGACAGCGGCAACTGCCACAGCAACAGTTGTAGATGGTGTAGTCACTAAGATCACCTTGACAGGTACTGGTGCAAACTACACTACAACACCCATGGTAGTGATAACTGGAGGTGCAGATGACGGGTCAACACCAACAGACACGGCGAAAGCATATGCAAATCTGAACAACGACTTGGTTAGAGATATTACTACAACAGTGAAATTTGACAGGGTGTCAAGCACATCTAGTGTGGTTGATTGGACAGCATCTACTAGCTATGAGTACAACCAACTGATCAGACACAAAAATGAATTATACAAAACAACAAAAGCCTTTACTGCAACAACAAATTTCAATGACAACGCAGGAGATTTATATAAAGTGTACGGTGATGAAACAGGACTGACAGCGGCGGACAGGACAAAAGGTTTCTACACACCAGGAACAGGGATGGCAGGCAATGAACTGTCTCAGGTAATGTCGGGTGTTGACTACGGCGGCACTATGGTAACAGGATTGTTGTTCTCGCAAGAAGCTGGTTGGGACAAGGCAGGTTGGTATGATTTCCCATGGGACAACTACGGTGAGTCCAGAGTCAAAGCCTTCAGTGCTACTGGAGCCTCAGCAAACTTTGTTATTACTCCGGCACCGGCTGTTAGTGACGTGTACCAAGTATACGTAACATCAGGTGACAGCACGAGGAAAAAATTAAACGATATATTCAGGGGTGACGGATCTACTACATCTTTTGTGCTGTCAAGCATGCCAGATGCAGGTGCATTGGTAGAGTTCATACCTTTTGATGATGACGGTGTACTGACTCCCACAGACGACAGGACCCTTGACTCGATAATCAAGGGTGGACTGTTTGGATCTGCGATAGGATCAGCACCAAGTGACATATTGCTAGAAGGTGATGATTTCATATCACCAGAAACCAGCTATGCTCCAGAAGAGACTGTTCCAGGACAGCTATTTGATGCACTAGATATCAAAGTTTACACATCTCCTGAGTCAGGAGTGCCATTCATTTCAAGCAAGAATCACAGAGGTGATGGAAGTACTTTGACATTTAGCATTGGCGACTACCCTGGAACACTAGGTTCTGTCATGGTTTCAGTAAATGGAGCAACACAGAAAGTTTCATTAGATGGTTCAACTGCAGGAGATTATTCAGTTGACGTTGCAAACAAGACAATAACATTTTTAAGCACGGCGCCAGCGGCAAACAGTGTGGTAGCGACAAGAGTTTTCGCAATAAGTGGAGAGAATTACAGGGTACTGGACCAATACACAGGAGATGGAAGCACAGTGGCATTCACTACATCGACTAGGGGTGAGTTTAATTTGGATTCAACTGTGTCTGACATTTACATAACCATAGACGGTGTGCCAACCACAGCATTCACAACAACTACAACTGCCAACACAATTACAGTAACATTTAGTTCTGCACCGCTGGCAGATGCATTTGTTCAGATTGCAGGGTTCAACAAGTCTACAACAAGCACAAGAAGTTTTGCCAGCGTAAGAAATGAAAAAATTACATATGATGGATCAACAAACAGATACACTTTAACTTATCCACCAGGATCCATAGGTCCACTGTCAGGATTAACAATAATCGAATTGAATGGCAAAGTTCTGAGAGGACCAGATGTAAGTTACTACACGGGTGACGGAAGCACTTACAGTTTCAATCCAGTGGCCGGATTGGGTGACGATTCAACGATAGATCCAGCCAAGGTTATCACAAGTGCCTCACAAATACAAGTACACATAAATGGTGTATTACAGGAATTGAACACAGACTATGTTGTTAACCTAGGAGCATATGATAAAACTGCAGACGTAACCACAACACTTGCTGACACAAGCACACTGACTGCAGACACTATAGGTTCTCCAGAAAGGATAGAACTTGTAAATCCAGCATCAAGCACAGACTTGGTAGCAATAACAACTTTAACCGATAACCAATATTACAATGAAGGGTCGGACATAATTTTAGACGTGGCACAGATAGATGCAGACTCAAGCACTTTAGGATATCATTTAAATCCAGCTGATGTATTGTCAGTGACTACATTCAACAACGCACTTGGAATGAAATTGAGAAGAGAGGTCCTAGAAGGCAGAACAAACAATGTGTTCAGCTTGAGATTTGAACCTTTGAACGGTGCATACACTTATGTTTGGTTAAACGGAGATCAACAGACACAGGGATATGACTTTACAATTAGTGGCAACACAATAACATTTGTTGGCAAGACAATAACAGCTTCGGACAGACTTGACGTCATGTACTTCGCAACAGAGTCTGCCGCGAGTGCAACAGGATTTAGGATATTCAAGGACATGCTGAACAGGACATTCTACAAACGTATCAGCAAAACAGCAACAACAGAACTGGTCGATGATCTGACCGATACAATAGACACAATGCAGGTAAAAGACGGAACTGCATTGCCAGAGCCTGATGCGTCAAACAACATGCCGGGTGTGGTCTTTGTAGACAAAGAAAGAATAGAATATTTTACCAAGAACGGAAACACGTTGGGACAACTAAGACGTGGAACACTTGGAACAGGAATTAAGGACCATAGCGATGGCACATTAGTGGTAGATGCCAGCGGATCTCAAACTATACCTTATGCGGACACAATATACACCAACACCTTCACAGGTGACGGTAGCACTGTTATTTTCGCACTATCACAAGCCCCAGCCTCCGCTAGTGAGTTAGACATATTCATTGGTGGCCAACGATTGTTGCTTACTAGCGAGGATGGATCAACTATAAACTATTCTGTGGATGGATCTACTACGGCAGTCACATTAAGCACTGCTCCAGCAGACGGAACACAGGTTAAAATCTTACACAAGAGAGGACAGGTATGGTACACGGCATTAGATGGCAATCCTGCTGACGGTAAGGGCTTACAAGCTTCTACATCACAACAGGCTAAATTCATTGCTAACGAACCAACAAACGCACCTGAATAAATACACTAGATGACACAGGACAACAAACCACAAGAAACAGAAGAAGAGAACAAAAAGCCTCAAGATCAAAGCGGAGTTATGATAGAAGGGCACATTAAAATTTTTGATCCGGAATCAGGCGAAGTAATGGTGGACAAAAGAAACGCAATCCACTATGAAAACATGTCACAGGCACTGGCTAATTCATTAGCTAACAAGACAACAGGATTCGTGCATGAGATGGCATTCGGTAATGGTGGTACAACTGTTGATCCAACAGGTATAATCACATACCTTACACCAAATTCTACAGGATCAAACGCCACACTGTACAATCAAACATATTACAAAGTTATAGACGACAACTCTGCCACGAACAAAGACACAACAAGGAACAAGATGGAAGTGAGACACACGGCAGGTAACAAGTACACTGACATCGTTTGCACTTGCACACTGGACTACGGTGAGCCAACAGGACAGGCCGCGTTTGACAACACGACAGATTTCAATGGAGAGTACGTTTTTGACGAACTAGGATTGAAAGGTTGGGAAGGAACAGAGAACGGGTCGACCAACAAACTGTTGACGCACGTCATATTTCACCCGGTACAGAAATCTCTAAACAGACTGATACAGATTGATTACACTCTAAGGATACAATCATTAACGACATTTACTGAAACAAGTTCAACGGCACTGTCTACATCAAACACAGTGAGTGGAACGACTTCAGGTAGTAACACAGGATACTAATAGATGGCATACACAGTAAACAAGACAAACAGTGCGGCATCACCGAACCAGTACACGGTACAGGATGGTGTTGTAAACACACAGACTGATTTAAGTTTTGTTGGAAAAGGATATGCCGGTTACGGAGAAGTGATTGCAGAAAACTTCCTAGCATTGATGGAGAACTTCGCAAACGACACAGCACCCACCAAACCTATTACAGGACAGCTTTGGTATGATACTTCGGCGAACAGACTTAAAATATACACAGGTTCAACGTTCGTACCACCAGGTGCCAATGTTCCTTATCAGTCACTTGCACCAAATGCCATGACACAAGGGGATCTTTGGATAGACTCGGACAATGGTCAGCTTTTCTATTTTAACGGTTCTTCAAGCATATTGGTAGGTCCATCAAGTACAACTGGAAACACGAACGGTTTCATTTACGATTCACTTCTCGATTCAACTGACACAACACAGAACATCACAAAATGGTACAACGACGGTAACCTGATAGCAATCATATCAGAGGATGAGTTCACACCAAAAACAAGCATAACAGGATTCGCAACAGTCAAGAAAGGTATAACACTTTCAACAGCAATATCAGATTTAAAATTCCAAGGTACAGCATCAGACTCAGATAAACTAGGGGGTGCATTGGCATCCACTTTCATGAAGTCAAATGCAAATGACACAACTTCAGGAACGTTGGGGGTAGTGAACGATGGTGGTTTACAGGTGGGTGCAGACAGTGACTTATCAATAACAGTAGACAGCACAGGCGTGGTTGTTTCCAATGTGATATCAGACACAGACATAACATTTAAAATGAACGATGGCGGAACAACGACCACTCTAATGACCATGGATGGCTCGGTAGCTCGCGTTGGTATCGGAACAATAACACCAACAACAAAGTTAGACGTGAGCGGAACAGTAAACGCAACAGCATTTACAGGACCAATCACAGGTGCAGTCACAGGAAATATCACAGGAAACATTACAAGCTCGGGTGCCAACACAATGGGCACACTGGTTTTGAGTGATAAGATTACTACGCAGGAGATTGAGCCAGACACAAATGCCACTTATGATATTGGAACGTCAAGCAAAAGTTACAACACAGTGTATGCAAAAGCAACGTCGGCACAATACGCTGACTTGGCTGAGATATATGAGTCCGACTCGGAGTACGAAGTGGGCACAGTTGTCATATTTGGTGGCGAGAAAGAAATCACAGTTTCAAGCATGGGTGCAGATCCAAGGGTGGCGGGTGTCATCTCTGAAAACCCAGCGTACCTGATGAACTCAGAAGCAACGGGACAACCGGTAGCATTACAGGGAAAAGTGCCATGTAAAGTTGTTGGACAGGTCAGCAAGGGAGACATGTTGGTCACACACTCACAACATCCAGGAGTCGCTAGGAAAGGAACAAATCCTTCAATGGGTACAGTGATAGGGAAAGCACTAGAAGAATACAATTCAACCGATATAGGCACGATCAATATTGTGGCTGGAAGACTATAAATATAAGCAAATGGCATACACAATTAACAAAACAGACGGATCAGTAATAGCTACAATAACAGACGGTACAGTAGATAATACTACGTCGGTACAACTTTTTGGAAAAAGCTTCTCAGGATTTGGTGAAGGCCTTAACGAAAACCTTGTAAAACTATTAGAAAATTCAGCAGGAACATCAGCACCATCGGCACCTTTGACAGGTGAGCTTTGGATGGATACCGCAGTAGGACAATTAAAAGTATATAATGGATCAGCATTTGAACCAACAGGTGGAGCAAAGTCACAATCAACGGCACCAACAAGTCCAGGAGCAGGGGACTTATGGCACGACTCAGATGATGATCAACTTTACGTATACACAGGATCAGCATTCCAACTGGTGGGTCCGGTCTACACAGCAGGACAGACACTTTCAGGTTGGCAGATCGAAACATTGGCGAGCTCAGGAGGAAACAAGGTTGTTTCTTCAATGTATGCAGGCAACACAAGAGTAGCAATATTATCAAAAGAAGATTTCACACCTAGTGTGACACAGTCAGGTTTCGCGGCAGTCAAGGCAGGAATCACATTGAACTCAACACTTGGTGCTGTGTTTGATGGAACAAACACACAGGCATCGTTTATTGATGTATCAGGAACATCAAACACTTCCGGCACAGTAATCGCAGGTGGAAACTTCCTGAGAACAGACGCGGCAGACACCACAACAGGAGCACTGACTGTAGACACAGATGCAGGAATTATCATAGGTGATGCACAAGAACTTACAGTAACGGTTTCAAGCAACGATGTTACAGTTGCACAGACTTCACAGGACAAGGATTTAAAATTCACAGTAAACGATGGCGGAGTTACTAAAACACCTCTAACACTTACAGGTGCAGACGGCGGCATAGACTTGGTAGGAGACCTTACTATAACAGGTAATCTGAACGTCAGTGGTGCATACAACTACACTTCGTCTGAAATAGTTCAACACTCAGACACTTTCTTGAAAGTGAACGCAGGTGGTTCAGAAGCGGATGCAGGACTTATTGTAGAAACGGCAGACACAGATGATGCAAGATTATTTTATGATGTATCTGAGAATCGTTGGTCAGCAGGTGAGAACCAAACATATTCTAAACTATTACTGTTTTCAGACATGACAGACGACGGTGATACAAACAAAGGCACAAAACCATTAACAACAGATGCATCAACAGGTGACTTGAAAGTTACTACATTGACATTGAATGCAGTAGGTACAGCAATAACAACATCAAACACTGCACTAACAACTGCGGCAACTATTGGACAGGTGGCAACATACGGACTACAATGGGGCGGCTCTCTAAAAACAGTTTCAACATCAGATCCAAGTGGTGGCAGTGATGGTGACTTCTGGTTCAAGTATGAGGCATAACCATGCCTACAGTAATTAAAAAATTCCAATACTCAGGAACACTAAACCAAGTAAGTATACCAGCAGGCACAACTACCGTAGACATGTATCTATGGGGAGGTGGCGGAGCTGGTGGCGGAGCAGACGCAGGAGGTAGCGGTGGCTCAGGCACAGCAGGACATTATGTTTCAAAAACAAGTTATTCACTAACATCCAACGTCGGTGACGTTCTCGAAGTAGCAGTTGGTGGTGGTGCCGCAGGTGGTGGTGCCGGCGGAAGCGCCAATGGTGGTGCTAACGGAAAAGGCAAGACAGGATTCTCAGGTGGTAACGGTGGTGCTTCAGGCCCACGGGGTTCATCAGGAGCAGGTGGTGGAGGTGGTGGAGCCACAACAGTATTCATAGATGGTTCAGCAGTCGCAACAGCAGGCGGTGGCGGCGGTGGAGGAGGAGCAGGTAGGACCTCTAACGGGACATCAGGTATCAGCACAAATTCAGCAACAGCACGATCCCCAGGCACACTGGGAGAGAACGGTGCGGGCCACTCCGGAGACGGTGGTGGTGGAGGAGCCGGAGGTGGAGGAGCCGATGGCGGTACAGGCGGAAACGGTGGATCTAATGACACTGGAGGCACAGGTGGTAGAGCAGGATCAGACCTAGTACCATCATCAGGATCTAGTTCAGCGGGTTCAGGTGTTACACCAGGAGTGGTTACTCTAGAGATAGGTGGAGTTCAATATTATGATTCAGGAGTAGCAGTAGGATCATCCGGCAGTTCAGGATCAGCAGGAAATGGATTAGCAGTACTTGTGTTTAATGTCGGAGTACAGGCCAGTACCAAGATCAATGGAACATGGACAGATATATCAAACATATATACAAAAATTTCAGGGGTATGGACGGAAATCACAGCAGGATATGTGAAAGTGTCAGGAGCATGGAAGGCACTATTCAACTCAGGAATAACTTTTGCACAAACAGCCGCAGGGTTTGGTGATTCGTCAGGTGGAGCAACTTCAGGCTCGGGTGGATCAGGACCAAGTGGTGGTTGTTTCATAGCAGGAACAATGATATCAATGAACGATGGTTCGTTGAAACCGGTTGAGCAAGTGGACATAGGTGACACAGTTTCAGTTGGTGGCAAGGTGTTCGCAACAGGTAAGTTCTTGATAGACAACTTGTATGACTACGACGGAATCCAAGTATCAGGAACGCACATGGTCAAAGAAGATGGCGCATGGACAAGAGTTGAGGACAGTAGACTAGGAGTATCACTGGGTGATGACGAAGTAATAGTGTACGTGTTCGGTAGCGAAAACAGAAGAATAATTATAAACAACACAGAATTCACAGATTACTTTGAATTAAGTGAACAGCAAGAACTAACCAACCACGGTGAACAATTTTTTAGTAATTGGCAAGATCATGATAGACAGATACATGATAAAAATGTTAATATACTGAATGCTCGATAAATCATATTACCACGGACAGCAAGGCGAATGTTTCCTGAGACTAGAAAAACATTTCGCAGAGATCAAACACGAGTTTGACTCACAACCCAACAAGACATTCTTAGATCCAGAAGACTTCTCAGATAGCGTAAGGGGACTTCCGGATGACTTTGATGACAAGTCAGGTGACTATGTGCATGGACAGTGGAAAGCACTGGGAATACAGTCAGGAGAACACGAGGGACAATCGTTCAATGACTATCCCATGCTGTATTCGATACTGAGAAAATTCCCATACAAGACCAATGTGGCAATAATGACTGTTGGACCAGACACAAAGATTGGTAATCATACGGACAACGAAGGTGGTTGGAGATACCAGATGTGTTTGGATGACGGAGGAGGAGACCAGAGTGGTATGCACGTGATGAACTTAGAAACCCGTAAACAGGAACTGATGACTTGGAAGACAGGTGAAGCGTTCGTTTTCCAACCAGATATACAGGTACACAACGGTTTTAACAACAATCCAGGCGAGAGAACCACGTTATTAATTGACTTTTTCAAAGAATCACTGTACACTAAAGATAAGTTCGAACAATATTACCAACACTATTCGGAATGTTTCGAAGGGTTGGAAAATCTAGTGGATGTGTATGAATCAAGGAAACAAAAATAAAATAGCAATCATAGGGCACACCAAAGGGATAGGTAAGGCCATATCGGACCTGTATCGGAAAAAGAATTACACAGTCGTTGGGTTGAGCAGTAGCAACGGATATGATTTACAATGTAGTCAAGTAGAGATAATGGAACAGCTGGATGACTGTCAGCTGATTGTACTCAATGCGTATGTTGGCAGAGGGCAAATAACCTTGTTGAAAAGAATATACGGCAAATTTGTTTTCGAGGACAAGAAAGTTGCAGTGATCACAAGCACGTCAGGTACTCCTATTGGAATGGATGAGGATTTACAAAATACGGAATACACAGACTACTGCGAGAACAAGAAAAATCTAATAGATTACATAGAAGAGCTACAACAAGAATTATTAAACAAACCTTTGTCAGTTTATGATGTCTGTCCGGATGTGGTGGACACGGACATGACAAAGGGCTTGTGGGAAGACCTACCAAAATTAAGAGCAAACGAAGTTGCAGAAGCAGTGCGTTACTGTTTTGAATCAACATTCAACGTCAACAAGATAGTGATGCAAAAAAATGTTAGTTAGAGCCTGGGACAGAGACAAGGATTATGACACACTGGTCAAGTGGTGGACACAGTGGGAGTTTGGCACGGTGCCCAAGGAATGCCTGCCACCGGACGGGATAATTGTGGAAGTGGACGGAGAGCCTGTGTGTGCTGGAGGGTTATACATAGGTGAGGGAACACAGTTCGCTTTCATGGAATGGATAGTCACGGACAAGACAGCAGAATCAAGGAATGTGCATAAATGTCTAAAATTGTGTATCGACGGCATAATGAAATTGGCAAAAGACAAGGGAATGAAACTGGTGTACACCGCTACAAAGGAACAAGCTCTGCACAAAAGGTATCAAAAATACCACGATATGGTGCTTACGGAGAGCAACGTCAAGACTTTCCTGAGGGATCTGGACGGATCATATTCCGAGGATTTAACCTGGATATCAGACGATGAGCAGATAGAAGAACATAATAAATAAGCATAAGGAGTACATTTAAATGGCAACAAAAGAAGAAGTAGCAGATTACATCAACGATAACAACGAGACAGTTTGGTCAACAGAAGAGCAAGCCAAGATTGAGGCAATGTTGACACCTGAACTTGCGACTATATTAATCAAGTTAGTGGGAGATGTCAGTTTCTTGACCGAGGTCAGGGACAACGCATCAAACTAGTAAGCTATGGCATACAAGATTAACAACACATTTGGGACCTTGTTGGTCACGCTGGCAGACGGAACTATTGACGTAGCCACAACTGACCTTGCACTGATCGGAAAAGGTTATGCGGGTTTCGGTGAGAAGTTAAATGAAAATCTTGTAAAACTACTAGAGAACTTCAACAACACATCAGCACCAACAAATAAAATTACAGGTCAGCTTTGGTATGACCAGACAAACAAACAACTTAATGTTTACACAGGAACAAAATTTAAACCAGTAGGGTCAACTACTAACTCAGCGTCAGCACCAACAAACGCTGTGCAGGGTGATGGATGGTTTGACACATCTAACACACAATTTTACGTTTACAATGGTACAGCATGGACACTGATCGGACCAACAACAGTTGCTGGATCTGGAGTGACGCAGGTCATTTCAGAAACTTCGCCAGACGACGCAGGAGTCAACCAATCGTATCTAAAACTAGTGGCCAATGATGCAGTGGTTGGTGTGGTATCGAACGTGGCTTTCACACCAAACGCAACAGACACTGATTCAGCGGCACTGATATCAGCAGGTTTCTCAAGTGTGGCACAGGGTATACAGCTTTCATCAACAGTATCAAGTGCGAAATTCAGGGGAACAGCAACAGACTCAGATGCACTGGGCGGAGTTGCGGCGGCCAATTATCTGAGATCAGACCAAAACGATTCCACAAACAGTTCATTCACTATTGCAAATGACACAGGATTAATTTTAGGTGCAGGATCAGACATAACGATGAGTCTGTCAAGTGATAACCTGACCATTGCACAGACAACACAAGACAAAGATATTATTTTCACAGTAAACGATGGCGGAGTAACAACAACAATGATGACCATGGACGGGTCAACAGGGTTACTGGAACTTCCATCATGTGGAGATGTAAGGGTGAAAGGAAATTTGACTGTTGATGGAACACAAACAACATTCAACACAACAACACTTACGATCGAAGACAACATCATAGAACTGAACAGGAACATATCATCGAACAGTGGTATGCCTAATTACTCGGGTATAAAGGTCAACAGGGGTGAAACGTCAACAGCCACAGAACAGGATCTTTTCTGGGTGTGGGACGAGACATTCGCGGATGACGGTACAACAATTTACGGAAACGCAGGCGGTGCCTGGACAGCTTTCAAGTCAGGTGGTGGAGATGACGAACTGTCAGCCGCTACACTGGTAGACATCAGAGCCAATATTGTACACGCCACATCAACATCGGCGATGTATGCTGACTTGGCAGAGCGATATGCCACAGATACTCCGGTAGAAACTGGAGAAGTAGTGAGCCTAGGCGGAAATGAAGAGATAACAAAATGCATGGATGAAAAATCTGATGCAGTGTTTGGTGTTGTATCCGAAACTCCGGCATATTTGATGAATTCTGAAGCAGGAAATAACGACACACACCCAGCAATAGCACTGAAAGGACGTGTCCCTGTTAGAGTCACAGGCAAGGGTTCAGCAGGCGATCGTATAGTATCTGCAGGATATGGATTAGCACGTGTGGCGGCAGAGGGAGAAGCAACCACTTTCAACACCCTGGGTAGGCTTATTAAGCATAAATATAATGAAGAAACAGCACTCACAGAGTGCGTGATAGGAGTTAAATAGTTTTATGGCATACGTAGCAGGTGATACAATTTTAGACGACGAATATAATGCGTTCTTGACTAATACAAGTGGCACAATTGGTATCAATCATACCATGGGAACCGGTGCAACAGTTTACGGACTGGGACAGACAGAATTAGCCACGGTACAAGGTGGAACAGATTCAGGAACCACAGTAACAGCGGCATCATGGAATGCACTGTTGACAGCAATGGACAACATTGGAAATCACACTAACGATACACTGACAGCAAGGACGCAGGTTGCGGCAGGAGACACTATCGCGATCAAGGCGGCCGTAGCGGCAGATCTAGTATCATTGGCGGCAGAAGTTGCAGGAGGCAGTGCCAGTGCAGACGCGATATCGGCAGGATCAGAACTGCATAGTTCATTATCAAGTACAAGATACGCAGGATCACACACAGTAGAACACACGGTGACATTCTCGAATGCCAACGAGATGAGATTCTTCTTCAACGCAGGTGGCAAGATCAGGGTAAACCTTACAAGGAATGGGAACGGTGGTTCATCAGCAACATCAAAAGATGGCTCAGTCGATGAGTTAATCACAGCAATGGGCAACTTCGACATAGCCTCTCTTGCTTCAACAAGATCGGGTTCAGGTGAGACACTGACCACAGACGGTTTCGCGATTGGATTCCAGGACGTGACAACATCATACCAGACAGTGTTCCTACTGACTCAGGCCAACGGCACATACACTTCAATGACCTTGAAGGGTGAGATCAAAGGTAACGCCACACAAGGCTCAACTACAAACGTCACGATAAAGATGACACTGACAGATGCGGATGGTGGAGACATACTTTACACTTCAGGCAATCTATCAAGTATTGATCAGTTCGAGAACTTCATTGGTCAAACAGACTTCGCAACCAAGCTGATGTTACCAACGACAGCACAGGGATTAAATCCAGTATACACACTGTCAGGCAGTGCTGAAACAAGTAATACCACAGCATAATAATTTACAGCCAACTTTTCATGCAATTAAATATTGCACATGCAAGTACACATACACACCAAGACTGATGTACAGATAGAATGCCAGGATCTTGATCGTAACACCGTAACACACGATCTGGTATTTGATCTAGCGCCAGGATGGCACAAGGTCACTATACCTTTGCCTAGGAAAGATATAACCAGGATAGAAGTCGACGGAGAGGACATAAGGTATTACATCAACGCCGGACACAACACAGAAAAAGGATACGTGCTGTGGTTGAACAGTGACCTGGATCAGTTTTACACCAGGACATCAGAGTGCATGGCACAGGACGACTTGCTGAGATTTAAGGACATGTCCAAGAAGTACATGCACACAGTCAGTTGGAATGAGAAAGTAGAAGGTGATTTCATACCCGAACACATAAAGAGATTCTTTGCCAAGGGGGACGGTCCCTTCTGGTACATAAGGAGTGAATATCACAAACTTCCTTACATAGAGTACACTGGTGGACCTGTTCCCGAAATAGATCCTGCTACAGACCTAGACGAGGACTTGGATTTCATTGACGAAAAGTTCCAGGGTGCTGGAAAGTGTAAATCATTGAAACAAAATCCAGTACTGCCAACAATAATGACGGAACAGTTGAAGAATAAAAACCTAAGGAATCTTTTCCTACAGCTTGGCTTCACTGAAATGTTGCAGATAACGTATGTTGAACTGGGACCGAAATCAATAATACCCATACACAGGGATGATAGCACCTATTTTGACGCAAACCATATACTGCAAGGTCCTTCACAAGGATGGCTACGCATATCGGGAGATCATGAAAAGGTCAAATTCAAATTCAAGAATGCAGGACTGATAGATGTGAGCAAACCCATGTTCATAAACAACAGAGAGTTCGTACACAGCCTGGTACACTCGGGTGACAAACCACGCGGAGTATTACTTTTCACCGGTATCAGTTCGTTGACAAATAAGTCATTCCTCGAAAAATAAAAATTTTTTGGGTGTTGATTTTACCAATAATTAAATGTATAATTGAGTTATGGATATTGGCAATATTAAGAAACACTCGGACCTCAATTTTGAGGTAGCTCAGGCTAAAAAGAATGCACTGGAGAAACTGCGTTCAAGACAGCTGATGGCCTACAACGAAAGGCTGTTCACGGCAGATGCTAACACCATTAATATAGTAAGCACACTCAAACAACACAACAAAGATTTCTACATGTTAGATGTTAATGATAATCCTTGTCACATCAAGGATCCGAATGATTTCCTAAACAAATTAATAGAAAGAAACCAGGAAACACTGAACTCGTACCAACAGCTACACCAAGATCTCGCAAAAAAGAGAAAATAATGACAACCGGTGTACTGATGTACTGTTTTGACACACCTGAATTAAATTATCACCGTTTGGCTGAACGTTGTGTGGAACAGATACGGAAGTACTTAAAACTAGAAATAACAATAGTAACCAATTTAGAAACTTTCAAAAAGTTTAAGCCACTGGGAATGATCAATTACAAGTTGGTAGAAAACAGCACAACCAACACAAGACCTTACAGGGGAAAAAGTGTGGCATGGTACAACAAGGAACGTGCCCTGGCATATGAACATTCGCCCTACGACACGACCATACTGATGGACTGTGACTATTTCGTATTTTCTTCCACACTGTTAGAATTGGCAAACACAGAATTTGACATGATGTTGCACGATCGAGTGCATGACCTTACAGGTAAAAACATGATCTTGGGTAAGGACGAAAGTACACTGCCTTTGGTATGGGCAACAGTAACACTTTTTAAGAAGACTGCAAACACAAAGGCAATATTCGCCATGATAAATCATGTACAGGAATACTATCCACACTACAGGAATCTTTACAGGATACGTTATATAAATTACAGGAACGATTATGCTTTCGCAATAGCACTGCACCAATTGAATCTGGGAAACCGCATACCCACACCCATGACCATGTTGGCGGACAGTGTGGATGTTATAGACAGTGACGGGGATGGCATTGTGTTCAAACACGGAGATAACGTCATGTTCACGTCGGGGCAGGATGTACACGTGATGGACAAGGAGTGGTGCAATGGATAAGGGATATGTATGGTTCGCACTGAACAACTCAACAACAGATTACATAGAGCTCAGCAGAGAACTGGCCAAAAGCATAAAGAAATTTAACAAGCACAACAAAGTATGTGTGATAACAGACAAACCGGTCAAGGACGAACTGTTTGATTTTGTTAAGGTATTGAAGCAAGATGACAGTGCAGATCAGGAATGGAAACTCAACAACGAATACAAAGTATTCCACTACACACCATTCACGCACACCATAAAACTCACAGCCGATATGTTATTCACACAGAACACTGACTGGTGGTGGAACTATCTATGGCAACATGATCAAGTGTTCTCATACCATTGTAGGAACTATCAGGACGTAATTATAAAAAACAGTTTTTACAGGACGTTGTTCGCAAGGAATGATCTTCCTGATGTTTATGATGGTTTGCACTACTTCCGGAAGAGCAAAAAAGCAAAACAGTTCTATGACTTATGTGAGACAATCACAAAAAACTGGAAACAAGTTAAAGAAACAGTCCTCGTGGACTGTCATGACGAGCAACCAACAACAGACGTTGTGTATGCCCTGGCCAACAAGATACAGGATCCTTTACAGCAGGACAAGATAGATTATGAGTGGTTCAAGTTCATGCACAACAAACAGCACGTTAACAAAATAGGCCAGAGATTCGAAAATGACAACTACCTTTATCCCATGAAAGTAGTAAGCAAATTGTACATGGGTGGATACAGACAGCATAGGGTAGTACACTACCACAACAAGAAAATGATAGGAGAATTAAGTGAACGAACTTTTAAAAGCACTAGCTAATCTACCACCTGTAAAAAAGAAAGTACACACTGTGGCTATCCAGGGAAAGACCATCGAAGTCAGTCTCGAAAAAAGATTAGAAATCATGAAAGCCACGAACGGAGAAGATGGATTTATTTTAGATGGAGATAAAATAATTCCAAAACCTGTTGAAAAAAAGGGTAAACGTAGATTGCCTATTCTTAAAAAAGACAAAACGGGTGGTCATTTCCATAACGGTGATCCTTTCTGGTTAGAAAGAATAGCAGAGGAGGGGTACACATGGCAGACAGAATCAGAGTAAGTGATCTAGATTTCGTGTACATCAGTTACGCAGAGCCCAACAAGGAACTGAACTGGGCCGACCTCAAGAACAAGGTGCCATGGGCAAAACGTGTTGACGGTGTTAAAGGGTTTGATTCAGCACACAAGGCCGCGGCAGAGACAGCAGAGACAGACTTCTTCATAAGCGTGGATGGTGATAACATCATTGATGAAACGTTCCTACTGCAGACGTTAGACTGGTCAAAAACAAATAAGAAAGCTGTACACAGATGGAGGGCAAAGAACAACATCAATGGGTTGGTTTACGGCAATGGTGGTCTGGTTGGATGGGACAAGGAAACTTGCCTCAACATGCGGACACACGAGAACGCTGATACTGACGAAAATCAAATGGACTTCTGTTGGGGAGTACCACACGAGAACCTACATAACTGCTATTCTTCAACAATCATAAACGCAACACCGCAACAGGCATTCGTGGCAGGATATAGGGAAGGAGTGAAAATGAGCACCGAAAAGGGCAAACCTATAAGTGCAAAAAATTATTACAGGTCCATATGGAAAAACAATCTAAACATCTTGAGCACTTGGTGTACCATAGGTGCAGACATTGAGAATGGCAAGTATGCCATGCTGGGTGCAAGAATGGGTTGCTTCTACACAGTGATCGAGCCCAACAACGAATTCTTTAAAATAAGAGATTTGGATCAAATGCAAAACTATTTTAATGAGGTGAATCCAAAAAGAAACATCGATGAGGACCTACAAATGTTCGGCAACAGTCTGAGACAGCAGATAGACATGCCCATAGCCGAGTACAGCGAGGACGACAGCAGGTTCTACAGGTTTGTGATGCCACAACACATAAACAGAGGAGTTCAAGATCGTGAGCACTAGTGACTACAAGACAGATGCACTGACGGCCAAGGAAAAGTTGGCGGAAGTGTCACCCACGATGTGCCTGGCCAAGTGGAACCAGACGTCACTGCACCTGCCCACGGGACTGACCAACTCATGTTATCACCCACCACTACACAAGATTGACGCAGACGCAGTCAAACTGAATCCTGCCGCACTGCACAACACACAAGACAAACTGAATCAACGACAACAAATGCTCGAAGGAGAGCAACCCGAGGGTTGTTCATACTGCTGGAACATGGAGAAGACCGGGGAGATGTCAGACAGGCATTACAGATCTGGTGAACCATGGGCCATGCAGGACTTCGAAGACATCAGAAAGAATCCAATAGACGAACATTGGACACCGAGGTATGTGGAGGTAAACTTTAACAACGCTTGTAATCTAAAGTGTAGTTACTGTTCTCCACAGTTCTCAACAACGTGGGGCAAGGAGATTGACAGGTATGGCCAATATCCCACATTTCCTCCCCACAACGCACCAGAACACTTCCAAGGCAGGCGTAGACCCATACCCAACAGGGAGGAGAACCCATACGTGACAGCGTTCTGGCGTTGGTGGCCCACGCTGTACAAGAATCTAAAGCACTTCCGTATGACGGGCGGAGAACCCATGATGGACAAGAACACGTACAAGGTGTTCCAGTACATCATAGACCATCCCAAGGATGACCTTCACCTGAACATAACATCAAACATGTGTCCAGCGGACAAGAAACTGAAAGAGAAGTATTTCAACATGACCAAGCAGATATGCATGGAAAAGAAAGTGGAACACCTGATGCAGTTCGTGTCAGTGGATGCCTGGGGCAAACGAGCAGAATACATACGTAACGGACTGGACTTCAACTACATGATGGACAACGTGGAGGAGTTCCTGGACAGAATACCTGTGCGTAACTCAATAACGTTCATATGCACGTACAACAATCTCAGTATAACCAGCATGGACAAACTGCTGGAGAAGATACTGGAACTGCGTACCAAGTACAGCAAGACATACCAGAGGGTGTGGTTCGACGTGCCACTGCTGAGGCAACCCGCATGGCAACAGATCACACTGCTACCAGAGTCGTACCAGAGCATACACGAGGACAACATCAAGTACATGCAGGCCAACTCCGGCGAGGAGAACGGCTTACACATATTCAAGGACTTCGAGATCCAGAAGATGCAACGTAATCTAGCACACTGGCGAGAAAACGCGGACGCAAGTACGCAACAAAAAAAGAACTTTTACACATTTTTTAACGAACACGATAGAAGAAGACAAACAAACTTATTGAACACATTTCCTGAGATGGAAGATTTTTACGTGGAGTGTAAAAACGCATGAATGATCTAGAATACAAAAAACAAATACTGGACACAAAGTCTGCAAGTTTCTGCGGAGCCAAGTGGTACAATGCTACCATATGGTTGGGTAGTGGTATGACCACAAGTTGTCATCACCCACTTCCGCACAAGATCGACCTAGAAGAAATAAAAACAAATCCAAGTGCAATACACAACACAAAGCAAAAGAAACTAGAACGTAAACAGATGCAGTGCGGGGATAGACCTAAAGGGTGTGAGTACTGTTGGAAGATAGAAGACATTGACAGGGACAACATCAGTGACAGGGTCTACAAGTCACAAATATTTACAAACGAAGCATTGGACTATGCAAACAAAACTGATTCTGATACAGATGTAAATCTTAAAACATTAGAAATAGCATTCGATAGGACCTGTAACTTTGCTTGTACATATTGTAATCCTGCATTCAGTTCCACATGGGCAAACAATATCAAGAGGCAAGGGCCATACACAGGCATGACGACAGATGGACGTAATCATTTCACGCACAGTCATGAAAGTGCAGAGCCGTACAAGAAGGACGAGACAAATCCTTACGTGGAAGCATTCTACAAATGGTGGGAAACGGATCTACACAAGAGCCTAGACGAACTTAGGATAACAGGAGGTGAACCCATGATGAGTCCGAACCTGTGGAAGTTGTTAGACTGGATTGAGACACAGGGTAACAAGATGAATCCCAACATGCGTATTGCAATCAACTCTAACCTAGGAGCAAAGCAAAGTATTATTGATAGATTCAAGAAAAAACTAAAAGGATTTAAAAACTTTCATTTGTATACCAGCATGGAAGCAACACACAAACAAGCAGAATACATCAGGGACGGATTAGACTACGGAGAATGGTTCTCTAATCTTTTACACATGATGGTGGACAAGGTTCCGTCAGAGATCCATAACATGTGTACCATCAATGCACTGTGTTTAGAATCACTTCCGGAGTTATTAGAGAAGATGGTGTGGTTCAAGAGTGCAAGTAAGGTGTACGGACCAACACTCAACTACACACTGAACATATTGAGATTTCCTAGCTTCCAATCACCGCTTGTGCTACCGGATGACCTAAGAAATAAATTTAAAGGGGACATACAGAAGTTTTTAAATAACAACGTGAGGTACTTAGAACAAATGGAAGTAGATCAAACACAGAGACTGATAGACTACCTAGACGTTGTAAAAACACCACACGCAGGTGCGGCCGAACAGAGTAAACTACAAAAAGACTTCAAAGCATTTTACAGTCAATACGACAAACGTGGTGGGAAAGATTTTGAAAAGACTTTTCCAATAATAGGGGAATGGTATCGTGGCATATGAGTATGGGGCTAAAGAGCCTGAGAAATTAAAGATCAAAGACATGACTCCTAAACAAGAGGAGTTGTTGATCAAGAGTGATACATTCTGTATGTTGCCATGGCAACACATACATGCATTTCCAGACGGCCGGGCATATCCTTGTTGTTTCTCTCTAGACAAATATCCTGTTGGTGATCTCAACAAAGATTCCATGGAAACAGTGTTCAATGGTGCAGACATGAAACAGATGCGTCTGAACATGCTGGCAAACAAAGCAAGTAAGCAGTGTACTAAATGTTACGATCAAGAGAAGTCTGGGTTCTTCTCACTGCGTTTGAGTTCAAACAAACACTTCGGACACAATATTGGCATGATAGAGAACACACAAGCAGATGGAAGTGCGGATTTTGTAATAAAGTATTGGGACATACGATTTAGTAACCTATGTAATCTCGCTTGTAGAAGTTGCGGTACATGGTTCAGTTCAAACTGGTACGAGGATCACAAAAAACTTACAGGCAAGCCACCTGAACATGCAAAGATAATGAGAGTAGGTAGAAGTTCAAATGACATATGGGAACAGATGTTGGAACAGTTTGAACATGTGGAGCAATTCTATTTTGCAGGCGGTGAGCCAATAATAATGGAAGAACACTACAGGATATTAAAAGAACTAGACAGACGTAAAATGTATCATGTGAGATTGATCTACAATACAAATTTCACAAAACTAAAATTTAAAGATATTGATGTGTTGGAGTTATGGAAAAAATTTGATTCTGTTTCGATTGGTGCAAGCCTGGACGCAGAAGGCGCCAGGGGAGAATACATGCGTAAAGGAACTGTCTGGGACGATGTTGTAGCAAACAGGAAACGTATGTTAGAAGTTTGTCCAAATGTCGATTTCTACATATCAAGCACGGTGGGATTAATTAATGCATTACACATAACAGACTTCCATAGAAGTTGGGTAGATCAGGGACTGTTAAAACCACAGGATTTCAATTTTAATCTACTACAATATCCCTATGCACAAAGGATCGATCTTTTGCCAGACTCATTCAAACAGCAGGTAAAAGAGAAATTTGAGAAACACATAGAATGGTTACGTCCATTGGATCATCTTACTAGGGCAACCAAGGGATTTGAATCTGGTTTGGACTACATGATGAGGAGAGATAACAGCAAGGACATGAAACAGTTTAAAGACACAATGAAAAGGATGGATGTGATCAGGGATGAAAACATACTGGAAACATTTCCTGAACTGACGGAGTTGTATGAAAAGAATTAAACCTAGCGAAGGTAACAAGACATTCTGCATGGCGCCGTGGACGCACACATACCTGTCACCACAGACAGAGAGACGTATGTGTTGTGCATCAAGAGAGCCTGCACAGAGTTTCAAGCAGTACATAGACACGGGTAACGATGCCCAAGAGTACAAACCTTTAACATTGAAAGAACACTGGAATTCAGATCACATGCGATCTGTCAGACTGCGTATGATGGCAGGGGAAGAACTATCAGAATGTGAGGTTTGCGATCACAAACTGTTAAACACTGATGTATATAGATCGTATTGGAACCAGTTGTTCAAGGACAGGGTAGACGAAGCATACGAAAGCACAGACGAGACCGGGGCAACCACAATGCAGACGATCAGTTTTGATTACAGATTCAACAACCTATGCAATTTCAAGTGTAGGATGTGTGGCGACATGCTGAGTAGTAGTTGGGAAGCAGAAACTAGGAAGAACAAAACATGGGATAAAGATTCACAGCCGTGGATGGCTTCACCATTGAGGGAACAAATTACACATTTCCAAGACACACAGGTTGTACAGGAGTTTGTAGACGCAGTGGAAACAAAAACAATAAAAGAGATATACTGGTGTGGCGGAGAACCCCTGATGTGGGAGATGCACTGGAGAGCCATGCAGAGAATAATAGAGTTGGGATTTGCAAAAGAAGTGTATGTGAGATACAACACAAATTTAAGCAGGACATCTTTAAAAGGCATCAAGCTATTTGATCTACTACCGGAGTTTCAAGACTGGCAGATATGTTCATCACTGGACGGAACAGGAGAAGTTGGAGAGTACATCAGAGACGGATTGAACTATGAACAGTGGCTACGTAATTTCAAAGAAGGATTAGCAGTAGCAAAGACGGCCAGAGAAATGAGGCTAGACTACACAATTACAATGCCCGGATTATTGGAACTTAAAAACATGTTCGATTTGAGTCAGGAACTAAACACAGAAATACTAACAAAGGTCATGTTCACATTCAGCAATGATGAGATACTGAGCCCACTGGCACTGCCCAAAGAACTATTACACACTATAATAGACGAAGCACTGGAATACATGGAACCTCGTGCCACAAGGAAACAAAGGGCACTGATAGAAGTATTAAAGAACTTGAAGAACAGAGAAACTTTCACAGCAACTAAAAAAGGAAAAGAGAGACAGGATCGTATAGACAAGATCAGAAGACAAGACATAACAAAAATATTAAGCAGAGATAAAAGGATATTGGACTGGTGGACAAGTATATAAAATCAAATGTGTGTCCACTACCATGGACTCATCTAGAAGTTGATGTGAACGGTGGTGCATCACCTTGTTGTCTGTACAAGGGCAGTGTTCCAGATGTCAAAGTGTATGAACAAAGTTTAAGTTCGATACAGCAAACAGAATACATGGCGAACCTGAGGACACAGTTCAGGAATGGAGAACGTCCTACGGGATGTCAGAGCTGTTGGCAGGAAGAAGATGCAGGCAAGACTTCAAAGAGACAGAATTCCATATACAAGATGAAGAAAAGTCTCACAGACTGGACACCTGATAGCGAGCCAACTCTTAAATTTATAGACTTTAAGTTGGGCAATGTTTGTAATCTCAAATGTCGGATATGCGGATCGTGGAGTTCTTCTAAATGGGCTCAGGAGGAACTGGACTACGGAGAGAATCCAGTGGCACTTAAAAATTTACGTGAGGGCGGGTGGCCCAAGAAGAACCCACAGTTCTTCGAGGAGCTAAAGGAAGATCTAAAACACGTGGAGTACTTTGAATTCACAGGCGGAGAACCGTTCATGATCAAGGACCACTTCAAGATACTGATGCACTGCGTGGAGAAGGGATATGCCAAGAACATAGACATCCACTACAACACCAACGGTACACAGCTACCACCACAGGAGATATTTGACCTATGGAGTTGTTTCAAACATGTGGAAGTGGCTTTTAGCATAGATGACGTGGGGGAACAGTTTGAGTACCAGAGACATCCTGCGAACTGGAGAGAAGTGAATGCCAATCTGATCAAGTTCAAGGAACGTAGGACACCCAATATGGACTTCCAGATATGCACAACAGTTTCAATGTTCAATGTTTTCAACTGGGCCAAGATTGCACTATGGGTGGCACAGTTCCAACCCAAGTTCTTCTATGTCAACACACTGTTTGATCCGGACTACTTCAACGTACAGACACTGCCAAAGAACGTCAAGGACATAGTGAACATGCGATACAGTATGCTCACAGACTTCCAACCAACGTTAAGATTCATGAACGCAGTGGACCGGGACACGGCTGACATGCGTGAACAACGTAAAAAGAGAATATTACAAACAGACGAATACCGGAAAGAAAATTTTAGTGAGGTGTTTCCACTTTTAAATAACGTGCTAGGAATATATGAATAAAAAGACATTTTACATAGCAGGTGGTTGCAGTTTCACAATGGGCAACGAGTTAAGTGATGATATCAACGGCAGGACACTGTCAAGGAAGACATGGGCCTACCAGTTGTATGAAAAAACAAAATATCCTGGTGCAGTTATTGATTACGTCAATGCGGCACACCCAGGCTCGGGAAACCAAGGCATAGCACGTAGGGTTTTCAATGCAGTATCACAAAACGATAACAAACTGCAGAACGCCATTGGTGGTGTGGTTGTGATGTGGAGTTTCAATTCCAGATACGATTGGGCCATGCCCAGACACAGGGAGTTAGAGGCCACACGTTGGACTACGATATCACCATGGGACACCAGCATGGCAGATCAGGAGAGACACAACACACTGGCAGGATCAGAGACACAACAAGCTGACTGGAAAAACAGACAAGAGCTCATGATAGAGACCGGGGTAAAACCTTTCGCAGAAGCAATCTACAGACATGCGGCCAACGAGTACCATGAGACCTATCTCAGTTGGAAAAGCATAATATGGTTACAGAACATACTTGAGAAGAGGGGTATAAAATACATGTTCACACTAGCGGACAACAGCCTGTTCTACAACAAGTTTGATCACCACAAGGATCAGGACAAATTCATGAACGCATTGCACAACGAGATAGATCTTACCAAATGGTTTTCGTTTGGTGAACGCATGATGGGTTTCAACCAATGGGCATTAATGAACGAGTATGAACGTGGTACAACACATCCACTAGACAAAGCCCATGAAGATGCTGTAAACTTAATGATACCATTCTATAAAAAGATATTAACAGGAGGAAGATAATGTTCACATGGATAAAGAAGATCATCAACAAGATCAAGCAAGAACTTGCCTATCGTAAGAGACTGAAAGAACTGAAGAAGAAAGACCCATTTATATACAAATAATATGGTACTAGAAAAAATTAAGAAGGCTTTGGAAAAGAAGCCTAAATTCGAACTGGTGGAGATGCCTTTCATTGATGTCTCGGAGGATCCAGTGAGACCGGAACTGAGCCTGGAGTTCAGACAGTCACATGGTAGGAAGATATTCGGAATAAAAGACGAGGAAGGTGACATAGCCGCAGTGATGTGTTTTGCATTCACACACGACATTCCCAAGAGCGTGGAAGAGATGGATGTGATGAGCCGGGACGCCGCCATGCAGGCAGTACACAGGGCAGGTGTGCAGGGTTCGATAGCGATAGCATACACGGTATGGGCAAAGAAGAAGGGTGGCGGAAAGCACATGGTCAACGAAGTGTACAAGATGATAAAGGAATCCAATCACCTAAACAGATTAGTCACACTGAGTCCACTGACAGACATGGCAAGGAAGTTTCATCTCAAGAACGGAGCCAAGGAAGTACAGGTTAACCTTACAACACAAAATTTTGAATATGACATAGAACTAGAAAAATGGGAAGTGTTCAAGAACAGGGCAAAGGGATGGTTTAACATAAAATGACTTGGTGGAACTGGTACTGCTATGACTGTAAATGGCGAGGAGTGGCACAAGAACTTGGACAAGACTTTGACACAGAAGAAGGTTGGGTGTGTCCTAAATGCAATAGTATTAAAATAGAGGACATGGGTTGGCACCAAGAGGATAAGCAATGAAGATACTAGGTATAAACTGCATGAACCACGATGCATCTATGAGTGTTGTAGATTACAGCAGTGGCATAGGTGAAGTGTTATGGGCGGCACATGCCGAACGTTATTCGAGGGTGAAGAATGACCACTTCCTCAATTGGAAGATAGTAAACGAAGCAATGACATATGGACCATTTGACAAAGTCGTTTACTATGAGAAACCTTGGCTGAAGAAAACAAGACAACTGTACGCAGGACAATGGGGAGATGCTTTAAGTTACACGGAACTACCAAGCTGGCACTTGGATCACTTTGGAATAAAAATTGATCAGTATGTCAAACACCACGACTCACACGCCGCGGCAGGATATTTCACATCACCATTCAAGGAAGAGGGAGCAACCATACTGACAGTGGACGCGATTGGAGAGTGGGAGACCGTTTCCATATCTACCGCTGACAAAGTTTGGATTGACAGGAAAGAAACAATCAACTATCCACACTCGGTGGGCATACTGTATTCAGCATTCACACATCGTTGCGGACTTAAACCCGCGGAAGAAGAATACATCCTGATGGGCATGGCCGCATATGGCACACCCAAGTACAAGGATGATATATACGAGGACTTCGTGTATCAATCTCCTTTCAAACTAAAGAAGAACTTGCACAGAGGACTGAGTGACTGGCACCCAGAAGCAGATGTCATGGACATCGCCGCGAGCATACAGGCAGTCACAGAAGAAATACTTGCAGACCTCTTCCTGAGGGCATCCAAGTATGGCAGTCGGAATTTGGTATACGCTGGCGGAGTGGCGTTGAACTGTGCCGCGAACAGGACACTTGCGAACCTAGGATTGTTTGACAACATATGGATAATACCAAATCCAGGAGATTCGGGATCCAGTCTGGGTTGCATAGCGGCCTCGGAAAAAATACATCTAAATTGGAAGAGCCCATTCCTGGGACATGACATAGAGGGTGAGTACCCGGTAGACGCAATCATAAAAGAACTTACAGAAAACAAGATGGTAGGAGTTGCTAGTGGCAGGGCGGAGTTTGGTCCAAGGGCACTTGGTAACAGATCATTGTTGGCAGACCCCAGGGGTGAGGAGATCAAGGATCTGGTAAACGGAATCAAGAAGCGACAGAAGTTCAGACCGTTCGCCCCGGCCATACTGGAAGAGGACGTGCATGACTATTTTGACCTGCCTAAAGGAGTTTTAAACACCCCTTATATGCAATACACAGCGGCGTACACGCATGGTAAAGACTGTCCGGCTATATTGCATCATGATGGCACGAGTAGGGTGCAAACCGTGTCTAAAAGCGACAACGAAGGGTTTTATGAACTGCTGACTGCATGGAAGAAAGCGACAGGTTGTCCCATATTGTTGAACACCAGTTTGAACATCAAGGGCATGCCCATGGTAAATGACACCAAAGATGGTAAACTTTGGACACACAAATATGGAGTGAAAGTACTGTAATGAAAATTTTAGTAACAGGTGGTAAAGGATTCATAGGCTCAAAGATAGTTGAGATGCTATCCAATGATCACAAGGTCACAGTCGTAGACAATCATGACACATATGGCATCATGACCAAACAAGAATTAAACAATCTATACACATGGCGTACAAGAAATTGGAATGCAAAAAATGTAACAATGATCCAAGGAGACATACTAGATAGACTTGTTTGTTTAAAAGCATTTTCTCATAACCCGGAAATAGTAATACACCTAGCAACTTATCCAAGAGCAAAAATTGTGGACAATGATCCTATTGTTGGAATACCTAAAGTTATAAACACGACAACAAATTTATTATGGCATTCAGCAAAATTTAATGTTAAGAAATTTGTTTATGTCAGTAGCAGTATGGTGTATGGAGACTTTGCTGATGGAACAAAAGAGGATGCCAGCACGAAACCAAAAAACATTTATGGTGAAGCAAAACTAACAGGTGAACGAATGGTCAAACTGTTTGCAAAACGAGATGGACTGAACTACAATATCATAAGACCAAGCGGTGTGTATGGTCCGGGTGACATGCCTGACAGAGTGGTATCTAAGTTTTTTGCTAAAGCAATGAAAAACGAAACAATCACATTACACAATGGAGAAAACAAAGTTGACTTTACATACAAGCAAGATACGGCAAGAGGTATAATACTAGCGGCACTGTCATCCGTTGCAAACGTAAGTTTTAACATAACCGCCGGCAATGCTACGAGCCTAAGAACACTTGCAGAGAAAATAATAGCAATTACAGGAAGTGAATCAGATCTAGAAGATACAGGCAATCATAAATTATACCCAATGCGTGGTACATTGGATATAGGACGTGCTAAAGACTTACTACAATACGAACCTGAGTTTACACTAGAACAAGGATTAAAAAGTTATTATGACTGGTTACAACTTAAAATTTAATGGCATCGACAGACTCTATGATGCCTATTCTTGGAGACTGAACAGAAGAGCCAGGGCGGCATGGGAATCAGGCGATGTGTTACAAGGCAAATGTCTCAAACAGTTAGAAACTGAAATAGCAGAAAAATACAAACGGAAATATGCCATAGGTGTGGGCAGTGCCACAGACGGACTGTACTTCGCCATGCGAGCAGTTGGTCTAAACAAAAGTAGTACGGTACTGTGTCCAGCATTCAGTTACGTGGCAACAGCAGGTGCAATAAAGAGATTGGGTGCTGACATACATTTTGCAGACACAGACAAGCAGGGCAACATAGGTGACTGGGGCATAATGGGATTGCCCAGTGCTGTGTTGTATGTGAACATGTTTGGCAACCTAGCAGATTACACTAGATTGAGAAAATACTGCGACCAACACAGGATACCATTGATAGAAGATGCCGCACAGTCACAAGGAGCCATGCATGGCAAGACACCTTCTGGGGCATTGGGCGATGTCAGTGTGTTCAGTTTTGATCCAATGAAGAACATGCCCAGTTTCGGCACAGGAGGGATGGTGTTGACAGACAGCAAGGATGTATACGACACCGTCATATCATTACGTAGACAAGGGCTGAATGGCAAGACGTCATACGGATACAACAGTCTTATATCTGAGGATCATGCAAATCAATTACTGTTGTTGTTGAGCAAGTTTGACAAACTGCAGAAGATGAGGAAAAAAGTTTTTGAAAGATACAAAAAGAATCTGGAACACACAGATTTTATAGAAACACAGGAAAACACACAATCCAGTTATCACAAGTTGGTACTGTTGTCCGACAGACGGGATGAGCTGAAAACTTATCTCGCACAGAACGGAATAGAAACCAAAGTGCATTACAATAAAACTCTGGACAGCAAGAATGTTGGGCAATACCCCAATGCTGAAAATATGTGTGCCAAGGCATTGAGTCTGCCGATCTATCCACATCTAGAGATGTACGAGGTAGATTACATATGTGAAAGGATTAGAAAATTCAATGGCGTTTGATAGTGTACAAGTAAGATTCAAGAACGTACCCCACAACGAATCACCGTTTGCAAATACACGGGTAGTTCCTTTCGTTGACAGTTACTTTGAAATATTAAAGGGAGTGGTGAATGATATCAGTACAGAATATTTCTGGTTCTTTGCAAACTTCACTAACATAAAACCTGTTGATTTTTTAGATTACATACCAGAGCAACATGAAAGAGATCAGATACATGTATGGTACACAACACACCCCAAGGGCGGATTGAACAAAGAAGGCAATGTGATGTTGATACCTACTAAAAAATTCAAAGAACAGATGCACGAGTTAAAATTCCTAAGGGATTTCAAAGATATCAACTACCATGCACATCCAACACTGTTCCAACAACCGATTGGTAGGACAAACTTTACACTAAAAGATCCAATGAAGACATATGACATCAATAAGTTATTTTACAAATGGATGGTAAACAACGATCTACGAGAAATAGCACTACCAAATTTCTATCCCAGTTTCTGGGAAGATGAGAAAATGTACACCTGGGGCAAGACAAAGGACATAATGTTGGTACCAGGTGATAGGGACATTACACAGTTCTATGATATAGAAAGATGTGTACATTTTGATTTGGATTATGATATCAGACCAATGGACATAGTGTTCCTGTCATACGACGAACCCAGTGCAGAGAAGTATTGGAAAGTGTTAAAGGAGAAACATCCTAGGGCAAAACGTATACAAGGGGTCAAGGGAAGGACTCAGGCGTACCATGCCGCGGCCATGATGAGCGACACAGATTACTTCTTTGCAGTATTTCCTACTATTGATATAGATGACAGTTTTGATTTCACATTCCAACCTGATAGGATGAAGAATGCCTGTCACTATATTTTTCATGCTAAAAATCCTGTTAACGGATTAGAGTACGGACACAGGTCAGCTATCTTGTACAACAAATGGCTATGCATATTGACAATAAATCCTGGGTTGGATTTCACACTGTCACAACCACACACAGTGGTACCAAAGTTGTGTGGCACAAGTCACTTCAATCAAACACCAGAGATAAGTTGGCGTGTGGCCTTTAGAGAAGTGCTTAAACTGTGTGAGATGAAACCCACAGTAGAGTCCAAGCACAGACTCAAGAAGTGGTGTGAGTTGGGCAAAGGGCAGTACGCAGATCTAGTACAACGAGGTGCATTAGATGCCGTTGAATACTACAAAGAAGTAGATGGTGATAAAGATGCATTGCATTTGTCTTATGAGTTGTCTTGGTTGAAAGAAAAATTTAACTCTATTTCTTAAAAGTTTTTAGCATTAACGCAGAAGTCCTAAACTCCATGTCTTTCTTCAATTTTGGAACATTGAATTTGAGATCCACATTCTTTATTTTTGTGTAGTGTTGTTCGAGGGTCTGTTTGAGAAACCTGGCTATGCCATGTTCGTTTCTAACTTTTAATTCTTTTTCGATGTTGTAGTTTATTGTGACGTTGTTCTTGAGGGTGATGTTAACGAACTTCAGGTACCTGACCGGCATGTTCTGGAATTGCAAACCATCCAGCACTTCCGGCCATTCACTAACGAAATCCTTCGTAAGCTGTACCCATGTACTATTCTTTGGCGGCTGTTTTGGCATCCGCTTTCTTTATTGCTTTAGCCTTTGGTGCTTCTACTTTGGCATCCGGATCTTTCTGTAGATCAGCTACCTTCACACCTTTCTCCTTGGCTACCATTTCATTCAATTTATTCAAAAGGATTCTACCGTCTGCAGTGTTTCCAAAAGTGACCATGATCTCTTTGGTCTTGAACTTCTTGATGTAGTTGTCGTTGTGCATCATGGCCAACATGTTGGTGCCATCTGGGAACGTCTGTCTGCCGGCGAAGTCTGCAAATTCCTCAGCGTCTTGTCCGCCATCCGATTCCACAGCTTTCATTAATGCATTGTGGTACATGTCTGGTAGGAATTTAGTTCCCACTACGAGACAGTTGTCAGGCTCACCAGGTACTGTCCTGTACATGATTACTACCTTTGATCCACCGTCCACAAGTTCTCCTATGTGCTTGAAGTGTCTCTTTGGACCTGTTTGACCATCACCTGCTCCTGCGTCTGCACCCATTGGCATGGCCTGGTCGTTTACGTTTATTAGTGCCATATTATTTCTCCTTTGGAGCTTCTGATCCTACGGCTCCTGGTTGGCCTTCTGTAGGCGCCACTTTGGCTAAAAATGCCGACAGTTTGTTGTACAGTGTACCAACGCCTGCCATCTCACCAGCTCTGAAAGAACCTCTTGCGGATGCCACGTCAATTATTGACATCAGTCCTTTTAAGTCTCCGATTGATAATGCTGTTGGGTCTGCTTGTGGTTGTTCACTAGTTGGAGCAGTAGGTTGGGCCGTCGCCGTCGCTGGTGCTTCAACAGTTTTTTCTGTTTTCTTTACTTCTTCTTTTGCCATTGTAATTTCCTTTTAATTGCAATTAATATTAATATACGTATATTATACTAAAAGTAATTATGGATTGCAACAGTTAATTTTAAATGATCTGGGCTT
>UEXN01000568.1_pt1 | contig 35187 bp, 52 predicted proteins | sample 1796711 | NCBI WGS metagenome assembly UEXN01 (sample SAMEA4772470, study PRJEB27181) | metagenome | reverse complement strand
AAAGAAATGGCAAAGCAAATTGTCAAAACACTAGGCGCGAAGGATGCCGAAAAATTGTCTATCGAAATTGCTAATCTCGTAATTGATGCTGGCATGGATGAAACCAAAGCCGCATAAACATTTTACCAGTAAAACAAATAGCCCTCACAGAAATGTGAGGGTTTTTTTTTTGTCTGATTTTTTTGAAAAAATCTACTATCATTACTATCATAGGTGGTGGGGTGGGGCGTGACGCTTCGGTGTGGTGTGGCGGTGATTCGTTTGACATGGGGCTATGGTGGTGGTACTATTAATGACGGTCGAGATTTGACCGTTGCTGATAAAAACCTTTTACCAGTAAAACATTTTGGAGGTTACAGGATATGAAATTAGTTTGGGAAAATGGTGGGGCAACAGTAGAAGCCCCGAAAGATTGTCGCAGTGGCTTTCAGAATGCACCTAATTCTGACCGCGCAGATTTTAATAGGTTTCACCACATTGGCAGGTTTGGTGCATGGCAAATGCAAGCAGATATTCAAGCCCATATGGAACAGCAACAGCAGAAAAAGCGTGATGCAGTGATGGATTTAATTGATGGCTGGATCGCTTGACCACAGGGTGCGGGTGTGGTAGTCTTAATAATCAAAGGAATTTCAACCTTTTACCAGCCTAACGAAACATTTTACTGGTAAAACATTTTGCGGAGATAAGGTTACGCTATGAATAATTTACATAATCAATTCAGTTACGACATGCTGTCGGAAGTGCTACAAGCCATAGTAGATGGTGCCGACATAGAGCAGCATATTGGTCGTCTAACAGATGTGGAACGCACATATCTCAAGGCGTTGATGAATTTGACACCTGAACAACAAGAGGAGTGGGTCAATGCAGGATAATCCAGAATTGAGAATGTCGGTATACAAAGAACACGTGCTTGATTGCAAGGGTTCTTGTGAGCCTATCGACTGGCATACATTCAAAATCCATGTGTGGCGTGTTGCCGATGGTGATTGGGCTGATTCTTTTTTACTAGCGGGTAAGCTGGCGGATGGTAGGATGACTATGAGCCAACTGCAAAGCTGGAAGCCTTGGCACATAACAAAGTAAACTGTCTTAACTTCAGACAATCAGGAGATGACTATGACTATTATTTACGATTTATCCAAAGTGCCAGCCGATGTGGTAGCACAAATACACGCAAGCCCTAAATATACCAAGTGGTTCAGTGAGTTTCCGACTAAACTATTGGGTGTCAGTGGTGACGCTAAGACTGTCAAGGGCGAAAGGTATGGTGTGCTTACTGCCATATTCTATGGCTCCCCAGCAGAAACTAGTGGTGTCAATATGTGTGCTATGTATGCAATTGCAGGTTGCGGCCCGGCTTGTCTCAACTCCGCTGGCAGGGGTGCTATGTCTAGTGTGCAGATGTCTAGGCTACGCAAGACGCTATTCATGCTGCAATTCTGGGATGACTTCAAGGCTATGCTGCTGCGTGAGATAGAGAGACACGCAAAGTATTGTCGCAAACGTGGCCTCAAGTGTGCTGTCAGGCTCAATGGCACTACCGATATTCGGTGGGAACTCAAGATATGGGATGACATGGTGTTTTTCAATCGTATGTACGAGGTGTACTTCTATGACTACACCAAGATTGCCAATCGCCTTGTGCCTGATTCATCTGTCTATGACTTGACATTCAGCTATAGTGGTGTGGAAAAGTATCAGAAATACGTGGACACTGCTCGTGCAATGGGTATGCGTATGGCTGTAGTATTCCGCTATCGTACACAGATACCCAAGTCATTCTTGGGCATGGATGTTGTAGATGGTGATGACAGCGATTTGCGCTTTCTTGAGCCGCAGGGTGTAGTGTCTGCGCTGTATGCCAAAGGCAAGGCGGTGCGTGACTACAGTGGATTTGTAGTAGGGTAAACGGGAGAATAAAATGGCTGATAAGGTATTCAAATTGTTAGTAGGTGCAAGCATATGCATACTGTTTTTCTTCGTATCTGCTATCATGCTGCAATTGCAGGAAATGGTGCCAGCTTTTATGTGCTTAGTATTATCGGCACTAGGTATGACTGGCGTAATATTTACACTATCTGATGAGGAATAATACTATGTATATCATGGGTTTAATGTTTATGATTTTTGTTGGCGCATTGTGTGGGCTAATTGGGTTCATCGAATTGCACATAACAGGTGCGCCTATTATGGGCTACGTCATTGCTGGCAGTGTTGCTTGCTTTGTGGGTGGCTGGGTTGAGTTAGCTAGGTTACTTGACAATGATTCGTAGAGTGGGTACTATAAATCCTGTGGCAAAGAGTATGCTACAACGCCGCAGGGCTACGCAATTAGTGCCTGATAAAACCAAATACAACAGAAAGAAGGAAAAGGACAATGCAAATAAAAGTAACACCAATGAAGAACGTAAAGACTAAGCGTCCCGAAAGTTCACGTGATCACTTTCGCCATGTGAATAAAGCTAAGACTTTACGCATTAAGCAGAGCCGTAAGGCTAAACAGTTTATGCGGAGTGCTGCATAAACATTTTACTGGTAAAACATTTTACCAAACAACCAACCAACATAAAGGAGAATTTACCATGACAACTTTCAACATTGAGACTACTCTTCCAACAGGCAAGTTACACAAGCGTCAATCAGGTCTGTGGGGTCAGCTTCTGGCTTCCTCAGAGATTGAAGCAAAGCTGGCAAGGGTAGAACCGTTGTACAAAGAATTACATGGTCGCAATCTAAGCCGCACAGCATTCTTTACCATGTGTCGTGAGATTGCTCGTGAGTCTAAGACTGACGCAGGTGGATACCTTCAGTACATGACACAAGATGTCGCTGGCGTTATCCTACGCGAATGGCACACACAGATCGGCAAGGAAGTACGCCGCAATCGTAAGCTGAAAGATTCCAGCAAGCGTAGTGAGTTTATTGTCAGCGACATTGGTATCTTCAATGTCAAGTCTAGTGACTTTATGAAAAACGTATCAGGCAAGAAAACGTCTGGTGGTTTCGTTGAGGGTAGCAAAGTACATAGACTGTACACTGCACTTATGAATCGTAAGTATCCAGTGACAAAAGAAACCCTGATGAAAGATGCAGACATGAATACACCTGCACACTTCTACGTAACCATTCGTGATTTGCGTATCAAAGGTTATGATATTCAAACACTAGGTCACAATGAGAAGGGTGGCTCAAAGAGTGTAGCCCCTAAGTATCAGTTGGCACAGTAGTATTACACATCTAGTGGGGCAGTGGTTTCGCTGCCTCACTTAATCAAAACATTTTACTGGTAAAACAAATTGGAGTTCGACTATGACTGAGTGTGTGACACCACTATGCTTATACAACCAGATACCGTGGGACAGTGTGTTCATTGGCGGCTATCTGGTTGTAGCTGTGGTAGGAATATGTTATATAATGTATAAACTGTTTAAGGATGAATGATATGCCTAGATATTTAGTGCGAATAGAATCAGCGATTGAAGTAGAGGCAGATGATGAAACAGATGCGGAAATCACTGCTGCACAATGCTTTGACTTTGGTAGTGCAGACTTTGAGGTAGAGGAGATTGAGGATGTTTGATATAGGTAAATCATATAGCGTAGTCGTATGGGATATGCCTGTTGCTGTGCTTGACATTGAATTGGATGACTACATTCGCAATGAGGATGGCACAGTCAAGCTGTTCAACATACCCAACTATGACTACTCATACATCTGTGATGATGTAGATGTGGATGAACTACAGGAACGTGATGAAGGGGGTACTTACACATGAACTGCTGGCACTGTAAAGATACAGAACTAATATGGGGCAATGACCATGACATCAACCCCGATGACCATCGTGGTGATGAGTTTAGCATGGTCACGATACTGACTTGCCCTAAGTGTGATAGCATGGTAGAAGTGTTCTACCCTGTAGAATGGTAAAGGAGAATGACAATGATGACGCTTAAACTACCAAAGAAACAAGTGAACGCCATATTGGTAGCACTTGACGCAGAGATTGAGTATCAGTTTGAGTCTGGTGGTAAACCTGATTGGGAATATTATCCAGAGATGGCTGCCATGCTGATGGCATACTACACGACACGTTGTAAATTTGAAGAGGATGGCTGGCCTATCGCAGCTTATGAGGATGACCCAACAGATGATTAAACTATACAACCTAATCATGGACAGTAAACACAACCCACTGTCCTACATACCTGATACAAATACACGGCATCTGGTCATGCAGATACTCGCATGGATGTGGTGTATTATCTTTGGAATGTCTGTCGGCTCTGTCACTGTGTTTGGTATCAGTGCAGTAGCACATGCCTTGCTGATAGCAGGTGTGTTCATTACGGCAGGTGTATTTGAAACAGCAAGACGCAAGCCTAACTATTTCGGTGGGCTAGGCAGAGGCAATGGGGGTGAGCATGAATAGATTTCTAATTGAGCATCACCCCGATGCAATAGCTAAGTCATTGTGTGACCAGCATATTGTTAAGATGCCACTGGAAGAAGCACAGATGATGTGTACAGCGGTATGGGAACTTGAGCCTAGATGGGCAGAGAAGTACGACTTGTACAAACCTGTGCATCGAAAGCATCCTTGTACATTGTGGGTGATGAAGTCGTCTGGTAACTTTGCCTTTGCCTTTGCCTTGTATGAAGCAATGCTGAAGGAATATACATTCCGCTACGGCAAAGAACACGGGGCAGGTAAACATAGAAAAGCATTAAAAGGTTTGCGTTTTATCGCACCTATTATACCTACCACTCGTGAGCCTGTGTTTCGACAGAAAGACCCACTTAGTCCATACACCGGATTGACTGCACACCCACAGTGTTTCAGTGGACACGATGACTGTAAGACAGATGAGGAGTGGCCTATCATGGCGTACCGTGCGTTCTACAAGGTTGACAAGTCTAGCTTTGCTAGGTATAACAAGGGACGTAATATGCCACAATGGATGAAGGAGAATGACAATGAATAGTAATGAAATCAAAGGGATACAGCTATCCCAAGCAGTTAAGTGGAGTGGTCAGGACATCTTTGAGGTAGCGTCTGCTGCCTTTGAGGATGCCAACTACCATAGTTTCAATGAGGTATTTACCGCAGCATGGACTGAGTTCCAGAAGGAGTTACAAGATGGCTAAAAAACTACACAACATGACAACAGATGAACGCATCGCATACTTTGAAAAGGAACGTGAGAAAGAATGCATCCAACGCCGCAATCGTATAGGCAAGTTGTCCATTGAGCAACGTGCGGCTGTTATCAAGGTAAACGAATTGCTTGACAGTATAATTGACATTGCGCTGTATCCAGACATGGGCGGCATCAAGATGGTGTCTGCATATGACTTGCAAGAACTGTCCGATGCAAAGGATACAATGGAGTTTCAGTTTAACTTAAACAAATGACTATGTTTGAATTTATTGTCTACTACATGACGTTTTGTTTTATTGCATCATTGATTTGGTAGTTGACATTGCGAAACATTACTGATATAACAAAACATCACTTAACGGTATGAAAGGAGAATTACCATGCCATTAGATTTTACAGCACAAGACCTGATTCCAGAGAACATCAACTTTCCTGTGGAGTTTGAGCCTACCAAGTTCAACAAGTCTAAATATGTCATCAACGGTAACACAGGAGAGTATCTGGGTATCGTGGGCAATGGCTTCAACTGTGCATCACACGGTGACTTCTTTACCCAAGCACATGACACAATCTCTGAGCATCTTGGTGAAGAGTTCTGCGACAGCATGAACATTAACTACCGCACTGCGCGTAATAATGCGTGGGTTATGATGGATATGACTATGCCAAATGTCTTACGTAAGATTCAGACAGAGAAGCATAGCACTACCATTGCACCCCGCCTGATTGCCCTACACGGCATTGATGGCTCGTGCAGCAACATGGTGTTCTTTGGGGCTATTGACTTTTTCTGCACCAACGGCATGATCACTGGTGACTATGACAAGATCAAGCGTAAGAATACTAGCAACTTCAGCTTGGATAAATTCATTCAAGAGTTGCAGTCATCAGTCACAGACTTCTATGAGACAGCCGACAAGCTACAGCGTTGGGCAGACACAAGCCTTATGACTGTGGATGTCAAGTCTTTGCTTGAATCTGTTATCAAGTCAGAACGCAAGTCAGACAAAATGTACACATTATATAACCAAGAGGTCAGCACTCGTGGTCGTAACGTGTGGGCTTTGTACTCTGCCTTCACAAACTACGCCAGCTATGCTGATGAACGCAACGGTTTTAATCTGCGCAATACTGGCAACGACACATCCGCACAATCAATGTGGTTACGTGAGCAAGAGGTTGCCAAATGGATTGACACTCCACAGTTTCAGTCTATTGCAGCTTAATGCAATGCAACTAAATAAGTTAGTAGAAGACTACTATTCTTCCTACGATTTCAAGAACTTACGTGACGAATCTAAAGCACAGTATAAGTACTTGTTAAATGTCGTGCTTAACACACAGGTAGAGGGTACTTCCCTCTGCCAGTATGACTACACTACATTACCCACACGTGTTGCCAAAGTTGCTTATAATACATGGTGTGAGAGAGGGATGGTAACAGCCAACCACTTGCTATCCGCCTCTCGCATTGTCTTTAATCACGGCCTACGTATGGAACTCTGTGTGATAAATCCTTTTTCTAACATCCGTAAACGCCCCGTAGACAGGCGTAAGGTTGTTTGGGGTAGGGGAGATGTACAGAAGTTCTTAACAGCCGCCTACGGCGATTTTAGCACCCGTAACATAGGTTTGATTGCACACATGGCTTACGCATGGTGTCAACGACTAGGTGATATGCGCTTGCTAACATGGGATGCAATCGACTTTGAAGCACGTACTGTGTATATTGAGCAGTCTAAACGTAAGGCAGAAGTCCATTTGCCAATCGAAGATGATTTGTTTGATATGCTTGTACAACAAGAGCAGGACTTTGGCTTTCAAAAGTATGTTGCACCTAGACCAACCCCTCGTAGTGGGGCATTTATACCATACAGTATGTATAAGTTACCTCTACACGCACGTAAGGTCATGGATGCAGCAGGATTACCCAAGGAATTACGTCTGTCGGACTTACGTAGGACAGGCACAACTGAAATGGTTGAAGCAGGTGTCGGTATGGCACAAATTATGTCGGTTACAGGACATGCTAATCCAAGTTCAGTAAAACCGTACTTAAAAAATACGTTGTCAAGTGCAAATAATGCATTGACTGCACGAAAATCACATGGTATAAGCATAGCAAGTGCCGCAAAGGAAAGTGATACTACATGAATAATATATATAACATTGTAAGTGATATGGATATACCCAATGGAACTACAAAAAGGATGAACTGTCCTAACTGTGGCGGCTACAAAACATTTACAGTGACCAATAACATGGGATCACTTGTATGGAACTGCTATAAAGCATCCTGTAGTATTAAGGGTGGCACACGTGTGCATCTATCTATAGACGATATACGTGCTGGCTTCAGTGGGGCTAAAGAGTTTGCCGAAGAAAACTTTGTTCTGCCTCAGTACATCATTCCACACAGGAATAAACGTACCGTACTTGAGTTTTGTTATAGGCATAGGTTAGACCCAGATGAATTGGGCGTTATGTATGACGTAAAGGATGATAGGATTGTCTTTCCCATCATTCACGATGATAACATCGTAGATGGTACAGGCCGTGCTATCGGTAAGCGATTACCTAAATGGAAAAAATATGGAAAAAGCGGCTTGCCATACACATTCGGTTGTGGTAAAGTCGCAGTTGTTGTTGAGGACTGTGTGAGTGCAGCCGTGGTTGGTGGCATTAAATCCTTTGTCGGGGTTGCGCTTCTTGGTACATCTCTCCAAGAGTCGCATAAAGGGTATCTCGCACAGTTCTCAACAGCCGTTATAGCGTTAGACCCCGATGCGCTACCTAAGACAATGGTTATGGCTAAAGAATTACGTGGGCATGTGAACGATGTTCGTGTACTGCGTTTGAATGACGATTTGAAATATCGTAACCCGACAGATATGGAGAACTTATATGGAATTATCACTGATTAGAAGTTTAATGGATAGGTCATTTTATGATGACCATCGTGGGGCTAAATGCCCTGACAGATTATTTAGCAAAGATGTACGCAAAATCAAGCAGTCTATTGATACAGCTATGGATCGGTATGAACGTACCGTAACGCCAGACGAGATTGAGGCGTTGTTTATATCAAACAATCCGACACTGACTACAGCCCAGAAGCAAGCATACTCCGCTTTGTTTCACAAGATTAAAGGCGAAACACCAATGGGCAGTGACGTAGCACAAGAAGTGTTGTCAAAACTATTTCAGCAGGTGGTGGGTGAAGACATTGCCAACCTTGGTTTCGATTACGTTAATGGTGACAAGTCTAGCCTTGAGCCGTTGCGTATGCTGCTTGAACAATATGGTGATGACTTTACTCCCAACTTGAATGTGGAGTGGGATGACATTGAGATTGAGACACTACTTGCACGTAATGACCTTGAGGCTCGTTGGACATTCAACATTGCCAGTCTAACACGTAAGGTAGAGGGCGTTAACTCAGGACACTTGATTGAGATTGGTGCTAGACCAAACACAGGCAAGACATCTTTTCATGCCAGCTTGATTGCTGCGCCGGGTGGCTTTGCGCATCAGGGTGCCAACTGCATTATCCTATGTAACGAGGAAGGCTACCATCGTGTGGGTGCTAGATACCTGACTGCCGCTACAGGCATGACAATGCGTGAGGTCAAAGACAACCCAGCTAAAGCACGTGAGTTATACGCACCTGTCAAGGAACGCATTAAAGTTAAGGATGCGACAGGTCGTGACATGAGTTGGGTTGAATCTATTTGCAAGTCGTACAAGCCAGACATCGTACTACTTGACATGGGTGACAAGTTTGCCAAGACAGGTGGCTTTGCTCGTACAGATGAGGCACTGAAAGCAAACGCAGTTCATGCCCGTATGATTGCCAAGCAGCATGAGTGCGCTGTGTTCTACATGTCACAGCTATCTGCTGATGCGGAAGGCAAGGTCTTGCTTAATCAATCTATGATGGAAGGATCACGTACAGGTAAGGCAGCAGAAGCTGATCTTATGGTTCTGATTGCTAAGAATCCTGTAATTGAAGGACAAGATGAAGAAGATACACAACGCCATTTGAATGTTGTCAAAAACAAATTGACAGGGTGGCACGGTGTGGTACACTGCGAACTACAATATCAAACAGCGAGGTACACAGTATGAAGCTAACACTTGATGTAGAGAACACGGTCACTAAGCGTGATGGTAAGATGCACCTTGACCCATTTGAGCCAGAGAACTCACTGACTATGGTGGGTATGCTTAATGACCAAGGTGTTGAACGCATCGTCACATTTGACCACAGTGACGTAAATGCAGACGAGTATGGTCATGTATTGGTGCAAGAGTTCCTTGATGCAGCTACTATCATCATTGCGCACAACGCTGCCTATGATTTGATGTGGTTATGGGAGTCAGGCTTCACCTACAACGGCCCTGTATTTGACACGATGCTGGCAGAGTATGTGTTGCAGCGTGGAATAAAGGAACCTCTAACGCTAGAGGCTTGTGCAGAACGATACGAGTTAGATACAAAAAAGCAGGATACCTTAAAAGAATATTTCAAGAAGGGGTATAGTACACGTGACATACCACACGCTGAGTTGTCTGAGTATCTGTCTGCTGACCTACATGCTACACAACAACTGGCTGACAAGTTAATGTATAGACTGAATACAGTGCCAGATGCGCGGCTACTAAACACAGTGACACTCAGCAATGAAGTGGCTGTATGTTTAGCACGTATATATCAGCGGGGGTTTCAAGTTGACTTATCAATTCTGGATGATGTTCGTACTGAATTTGAATTAGAGAAAAAACAATTACAGAATGATTTACAATCGCATGTGCGTAAAGTGATGGGTGATACACCTATTAATTTGAATAGTCCAGAACAGTTATCTTGGGTCATATACGGACGCAAGGTAATTGATAAGAATGATTGGTCAATACAAATTGATCCCTACATGAGTAATGACTCTTTTCATCAGATGGTGCTGCAGGGTACAGAACGACTATATCGTACTGTTGCGCAGCAATGTAAGGATTGTGGTGGTTCTGGATATATACGCAAAACTAAAAAGAATGGTGAACCGTTTGCAAAACCAAGTAAATGTAATACTTGTGGCAGTGAGGGATTTTTGTTTTTGCCCAGTGAAACATTGGCTGGGTTTAAATTCAAACCACCGTCAGCAAAATGGGCAAGTGCAAATGGTTTTACTACGAGCAAGGTAAACCTAGAACTATTAGAATCCACAGCCAAAGGTAAAGGCATGACAGATGCAGCAGACTTCCTACATAAAGTTCGTAGGCTAAGTGCGGTTGATACATATCTGTCATCCTTTGTGGAAGGCATCAAGACACACACCAAGCACGATGGGCTACTTCATGTACGCCTTCTCCAGCATCGTACAGCTACTGGTCGTTTGTCTGGTGCTGACCCTAATATGCAGAACATGCCACGTGGCGGCACGTTTCCTGTGAAGAAAGTATTTGTGTCACGATTTGCAGGGGGCAAGGTAATGGAAGCTGACTTTGCGCAGTTGGAGTTCCGTGCTGCAGCCTACCTATCACAAGATGAGGTTGCTATTGAAGAAGTATCTACTGGATTTGATGTACACGCATACACCGCTAAAGTTATTACCGATGCTGGTCAGCCTACGAATAGACAGGATGCGAAGGCGCACACCTTTGCACCGCTATATGGCGCAACGGGTTACGGTAGAACCAAGGCAGAAGCAGAGTACTACACCCATTTCACAGACAAATACCAAGGGGTTGCCGATTGGCATTCCCGACTGGCTAAAGAAGCTATAGAGACACAAAAAATAACCACGCCTAGTGGTCGTGAGTTTGCGTTCCCCGATGTGGTACGTAAGTCTACTGGGCGTGTATCTCACTTTACACAGATAAAAAATTATCCAGTGCAATCATTTGCTACTGCAGATATTGTGCCTATAGCATTATTACACATTGATGAATTGCTAAAGGATAAAAAATCATGTATAGTGAATACCGTACATGATAGCATTGTTATTGATGTTCATCCTGAAGAAGAACAACAGGTAATCAATGTCATAGACAAGACTAATAATGTACTACCACAACTTATAGCTGCACGTTGGGGTGTTGACTTTAATGTGCCGCTACTTTTAGAAGCAAAAATAGGCCCAAATTGGCTTGACACAAAAGACGTAACCTGATATAACTATGCATCTTACACAGAAAAAGGAGTAATTACATGACAGAATTGACAACACTAGATACAAATAACTACGCTGCGATAGCGAAAGCGGCTGGTATTTCTAATGAAGCACCCACAGGCTCAAAGAGTAGTTCTTTAGCCCGTTTGCGTATTCACCACTCTCCCATCATGGGTACGGCAGAGGTTAATGGTAAGACTGCAAATATAGAAGTCATTGAAGGTGGAAGCTACAAACTAGAAGTACCTGACGGGATTACCTATTACGCTACGGGAATTAAAATGCGTCCATTTTTACAACGCTTTATGTACAAGCGTTACGTTATGGGGGATGCTAAAACACCGAATCGTTTCATCAAAAGTTTAATGACGGATGATGCAAAGATGGAAGATGATTTGAAAGACAATGATGGTAAGTTTAACTGTGGTAAACCTGCTGGCTACATCAAAGATTTCAAAGCATTGCCAGTAAAGATGCAGGACTTAATCAAGCAGATTAAACGTGTTCGTGCTGTATTTGGCGTAGTTGATTTGGTAAACGCTACCAATGAGAAGGGAGATAAAGTAGATGTTTCTTCTACCCCATTTATTTGGGAGATTGACAACAGGGATGCGTTTAAAGAGATTGGCGGTTGCTTTGCTTCATTGGCAAAGATGCAGCGTGTACCACTGCAACACGTCATTACTGCCAATACTGCAGAACGAAAAATACCTACTGGCGCATCCTACTACGTGCCTGTAGCATCTCTTGATCTGTCTAATACACTTGACATGACACAGGAAGATCAGCAATTGTTTGGTGACTTTTTGTCTTGGGTTGATAACTACAATAGTTACATCATCAATGCGTGGGCAGAAAAAGCAAACTCACATATGGAAGATGATGATGTGGATGTTGTTGACGGGTTGGTTGACATCGAAGTTGAAGAAGAGGTAGCATAATGAATCACCCTGCTGAACTGGCACTGCATCAGTATCTTGAAGATGCTGTAAAGGGCAAGACAAGTATATCACAAGACACCATCAAACAGATTGGTGACGATGTGATGGCTGCTGCAAAACGCCAGTTCGGTGGGGGTAACAAGCGTGATAAGTTTGGTCTGCGTATGTCAAACGTAGGTAGGCCAACCTGTCAACTCTGGTATGATAAGAACAAGCCAGAGGTAGCGTTACCCTTTCCGACAACCTTCGTAATGAACATGATGCTAGGAGACATTGTGGAAGCAGTGTTTAAAGGTATCCTAAAAGAAGCAGGAGTTAAGTATGAAGACACGGATAAAGTTACTCTTGACCTTGGTGACGATAGTGTTTCTGGTAGTTATGATCTCATCCTTGATGGTGCAGTTGATGATATTAAATCAGCTTCAGACTGGTCATATAGAAACAAATTTGAATCCTATGACACTCTTGCCAGCGGTGATGGGTTTGGTTACATAGCGCAGCTTGCTGGGTACGCTAAAGCATCAGGTAAAAAAGCTGGTGGCTGGTGGGTAGTCAACAAAGCTAATGGTAAATTCAAATACGTCCGGGCTAATAATATTGATGTTGAAGCAGAGGTATCTAAAATTAAAGCTACGGTAGACAAGGTAAAGGAGAACAAATTTGAAAGATGTTTTGAACCAGTGCCTGAGACTTTTCGTGGCAAGCCCACGGGTAATAAGGTACTTAATGACGGATGTAAATTTTGCAATTATCGCTTTGATTGTTGGGATAATCTTACTGAGTTACCTTCTGTAAAGTCACAGGCAAAGAATCCACCCATAGTAAATTATATTGGTGATGTAGTTGCCTAACGCAAAACAATTTAGAGCAGCACGAAAGTATGGGTATCGCAGCGGTCTTGAACTCAAAGTATCCGACTACCTCAAACAACTAAAGGTTGACTTTTTGTATGAGGCAGTTAAGATTGAGTGGGAAGACTTGGCATATCGTACATACACACCGGACTTTGTGCTGTCCAATGGAATTATAATAGAAACAAAAGGCATGTTCACCGCAGCAGATAGACGTAAGCATTTAGCTATCAAGAAGCAACATCCGAAATTAGATATTCGCTTTGTGTTTGAAAGTAGTAGACGTAAACTACGTAAAGGTGCTAAGTCTACCTACGGTGAATGGTGTATCAAGTATGGTTTTAAATACTATGACAGGATTATACCCGAAGATTGGCTGAAGGAAAAAGGCAAAAACAAGCACCCTAACTTTATTAAGTTCGGCGGCACAAAAGTAAAAAGGAGATAGATATGGACAAGATCGAAAAACTTTCTAAAGAAATACAGAACGAGGATTTACTTATACGTGTCAGGCCGTTTGCTGATAATGACGGTAAGTGGTCAGGTGAAGTTGACATATCTATAATGGCTATGCCCGATAATCCTATGGATGATGAAGACTATTACCAAGTCATGCACTTTGCTAAAATGATGTGTGCCGCCGTACCTGTTATGGAAGAGGTAGAAGAACTACGTAATATTGTTCACGAGTATGTCACAAAAGTTATTGACAATGAAATGGATGTTGATGTAGAACTAGAGGAAGAGATGGGTGTCGAGAAAACATATGATGGCAATGTAGTACACCTTAACTTCAACACAAAGACAGGGGGTTCAGCATGAGACACGATTCATTTATGAAGAAGATGGAAGAGGCAGAGAAAGCAGGTAAACAAGCGTGGGGCAATGTAGATATGGTCAACAGTCCACCCCACTACAACCAGACAGGTATTGAATGTATTCATGCTATCTCTGCTGCTACGGATGAAGGTTTTAAGTACTACCTACAGGGCAACATTATGAAATATCTCTGGCGGTTTGACTACAAGGACAAGCCAATAGAAGACTTACAAAAGGCCAAGTGGTACTTGGACAAACTAATTGAAGAGGTAATGGCAGATGATAAGAGTTAAGATGTTCATTACGATTGATATTGACGATGAAGAATACCCCGTCCCTGCTGATGGGCAGGTGGGCGAGGAGTTAGAGGAAAGCATTCAAGAATATTTTTATGACATTGAGGGTGCTACCATACGAAACATTAGAACAGTAACGGAGTAAAGAGATGATAAGCAATGCACTACCAACAGACTATCAAAACTTCATAGCACTATCCCGCTATGCAAGATGGAAGGAAGATGAACAACGAAGGGAAACATGGAATGAAACAGTTGCGAGATACTTTGATTATATGGCTAGTCACTTGGACAGCAATAATAATTACAAGTTACCTGCCACCTTACGTGCAGAACTAGAGGAAGCCGTAATCAGTCAGTCTATCATGCCTAGCATGAGGGCATTGATGACCAGTGGCCCCGCACTAGACCGTTGTCACGTAGGTGGATACAACTGCTCATACGTGCCTGTGGATAGCCCACGTGCGTTTGATGAGACTATGTACATCCTTATGTGTGGCACAGGCGTTGGCTTCAGCGTTGAACGTCACTGTATTGAGAAGCTACCCATTGTGAATGAAGAGTTCCATAGCACTGATACAGTAATCAAGGTAGGTGATAGCCGCCCCGGTTGGGCTAAGTCACTGAAGGAACTGATTGCTATGTTATACACAGGGCAGGTTCCTAAGTTTGACGTATCAGAGGTACGTCCTGCAGGTGCAAGGCTCAAGACATTCGGTGGTCGGGCGTCAGGCCCACAGCCTTTGGTTGAACTGTTTGAGTTCTGTATCCAGAAGTTCAAGGCTGCAGCAGGTCGTAGACTCTACCCAATTGAGTGTCACGACATCATGTGTAAGATTGGTGAAGTGGTAGTCGTGGGTGGTGTACGCCGCAGTGCATTGATTTCATTGTCTAATCTCAATGATGACCAGATGGCACATGCCAAGTCAGGTCAGTGGTGGGAGAATGAAGGTCAACGTGCGCTGGCTAATAACTCTGTTGCATACAAGACTAAGCCTGAGATGGGTACATTCATGCGTGAGTGGTTGTCTCTGTACGACAGTAAGTCGGGTGAACGTGGTATCTTTAATCGCCAGTCAGCGAAGGTACAAGCGGCAAAGAATGGTAGGCGTGATGTTGACCACGACTTTGGTTGCAACCCCTGCTCTGAGATTATCCTGCGTCCATATCAGTTCTGTAACTTGTCAGAGGTGGTGGTACGTGAGAATGATACAGTCGAGACTTTGAAAGAGAAGGTTCGCCTAGCTACTATTCTGGGTACGTTCCAAGCTACACTCACGAATTTCAAATACCTTCGTAAGATTTGGAAGGATAACACAGAGCAAGAACGCTTGCTGGGTGTGTCACTGACAGGCATCATGGACAATGACTTGACCGCAGGTAAGTCAGAGAAGATGGGTGGTAACATTGGTCAGGTATTGGAGACATTACGTGATGTAGCTATTGATGCAAACAAAGCTATGGCGTGGGAACTTGGTATTGAGCAGTCTGCTGCTATTACCTGTGTCAAGCCTAGCGGTACAGTATCACAGCTTGTTGACAGTGCATCAGGTATCCATGCCCGACACAACCCATACTACATTCGCACTGTGCGTGGCGATAACAAAGACCCACTCACACAGTTCTTAGTCGCACAGGGTTTACCTAGTGAGCCAGACGTAATGAAGCCCGACAGCACTACCGTCTTCTCATTCCCTATGAAGTCGCCTAAGAACGCAGTAACACGTACAGGTATGACCGCCATTGAGCAGCTTGAACTGTGGCTTACCTACCAGCGTTACTGGTGCGAACATAAACCATCAGTCACCATCTCAGTCAAAGAGAATGAATGGATGGCTGTAGGTGCGTGGGTATACGAACACTTTGATGAGGTATCTGGTATCAGCTTCCTGCCATTTAGTGAGCATACATATCAGCAAGCACCTTATCAGGACATTGATGCCGACACATACAAAGAGTGGCAATCTAAGATGCCTGAGAATGTAGATTGGTCTTTGCTTCAAGAGTTTGAGAAGGAAGATACTACATCAGGTGGACGTGAGTTGGCTTGTACTGCAGGTGTCTGCGAAATAGTTGACATTGCTGCAGCATGAGTGTAGTATGGAAAAAAGGTGACGGGTGGGTGCAACATAACCCACCTGCCCACCACCCAAGTAGAGAAGAATGGTTGAAACATAAAGAGAAGGAGAAGCAAGATGAGAAACATGCTAATTGATGCACAGAGTTCGCATCTAGTAGGTCATATTAATAAGCACAAAGCTAATGTAGAAATCTTACTCACACATCCTGTTGGTATTGGTGAGCATCAGGACATTCAAACTGCAATAGAAGATGAACTTGAAGAGATTGCTAATTACCACGACAAGCTAGAGATGCTTGTTAAATACTTCCCTAAAACAGAAGATAAGGAGAACGATAATGCTTGACACATTAAAAAAGAAAGAAGTAGACTTAAAACATTACACTCGTAATGAGGCACGTTTTGAAGACGGTGAATGGTGGTATATTCGGCCTAATGGCAATCGAGAACGTGTCGAATCTCATGCACGTAAAAATGTAACACGCATGTTCGTTAATGGTAAATACATTCCTAAAGAACACCCACTACACAAGCCCGGTAGTTACAAGTCGCTAGATGATGCGTGGTCACACACTAAGATTGAAAGTGTTAATGAAGGTGAGGTTTACATCATTTGTAATTCTGCTTGGCCTGATTGGGTGAAGGTCGGGAAGGCTGTAAATGCAGAAGATCGTTTGAATGGCTACCAGACATCATCACCTTTCCGTGACTACGAAGTAGTGGCTACTATGTCTACAGATAATCGTCACAAAAAAGAACGTGAGATGCATAAGATTTTTCAACACTTTGCTCAAGACAGAAAAGGTGAGTGGTTTAAGATAGATAAAGTGGCAGCAATAAAATTGTTCAACTACCAAATCAAAGGAGAAGAAATTGAGGCGTAATGGACTAAGCAAGTACGATGCCCCACTAAAGATACAATATCAGTGGGGTTACGAAGCGTTTAAGCGTGGCGGTAGATTTGTTAAGAAAGGTAAGCAGCAAATCTTTGAAGAGAATCGCCCTAACATTGACCCTAATACTATGCAAGCCCGTGAGTGGCAGCGTGGATGGAATGATGCCTACCATGAGCAACTAGAGAAAGGTCAATACAATGGGGTTAAAGGAAGAAGCTAAACAGTGGATGAAGGAGAAACAAATGAGTGGCATTACAGCGTCAGAGTACCAGAGTAAAGCATGTACTACAGCTATCTTCCCAAAAGAAACAGCCCTAGCGTACTTGACGTTAGGACTGACGGGTGAGGCAGGTGAGATTGCTAACAAAGCTAAGAAGCTAATACGTGACGGTGATGATGAAGCTAAACGAGCAGAGATTACAAAAGAGTTGGGTGATGTATGCTGGTATATTGCTGTGTTATCACAAGAGTTAGGAGTAAACCTTGGTAAAGTCATGGAAGACAACTTGGAGAAACTGGCTGACCGCAAGTTTAGGGGGCAGCTACAAGGCTCTGGGGACAATCGTTAAATGGTTGCCTTTTGTAGCCATGATCTGTTGGTTACTCTATGCTATAGGGTTAGGACTAGCTAACGATATATGTGACTGCATATGAAAGAGGGGGCTTAATTGCCCCCTTTTTTATTCGTCTATAAACCAGTACGCTTCATCTTCTGCAATACTATTAGCACCTACGTCGCTATATTTTAGCTTATACCTTTCGTTTAGTTCAATTCTTTTATCTTTATTCAGATTATTAAACCTAGCACGAGCAATACGTAACGCTTCTGATCTTGTGTTGGCTCTATCTTCCGATAACATCATGCTTCTGGCAATGCCTCTGCCAGCAGCTAATCTTTTTTTCAAAGCTAATCTTTTTAGTTTATCGTTAGAAATTTTCTTGTAATCAAGAGAATTTATGTAGGCAAACAAGTCATTTTCTACAAACTTACCCATTTCTTCACGTGCCTGATTACTCATTGGTGCATCAAGACGGATCTTACGTGGTGATATTTCAACATAGTCAAACTGCATACGGTCTAGTTCTCTTTCAATTACAGTTCTACGCTGCAGAGGATTAAGACCAGTAATTTGCTTTATAAAAGGATTAAATCTACGCACACCACCTGAACGTGTAGGAGAAGCTAGGCGAGGCAATCCTTCCTCATCTGGTGCTTGAGGCATTGACTTCCATGATTGTTTTAATAAGTATTCAAACAAATCTACGTCTGTGTTATCTGTTAACTTTCTATATTCCGGGTCTACGGTAGCGACAGCATCTTTAAGAACACCAGCACCTACAATAAAAGTTCCTAGTGTATTGCCAAAGTATTTAGCTACGTTTTCCATAAAGGCTTGGTTTGCTAAACCTGCGTCACTGCTTTCAAGTGCTACGTTTACAGCACCATCAATCATTTGCAGACCTGTACCTGCACGTCCCTGACCACCTGTAAATGCCTGTATAAACTCTCTTGTATCATAACCTGCAGCAGTAGATACTTTGTCGTTGTCATGCCACTTTGGAATATAACCTTTCCCTGAGTACCTGTATAGCAAATCTGCTATCAGAGCAAAACCTGAGAAGGGGCCAAGTGATGCACGTGCATCTACAAGAGAGCCTGTAGTGGGGTCTATGTACTCATATGCACCTGTAGTTTCATCACCAAACGCAGCACGTACCCCGGCAAAAGCACCTATCAAAGCCAAACCTGTCATGTTTTTACCTAGAGTTTCTGCATCAACTACTATTCTTGCCTTTTCACCTGCTTTACCGCTTTTGTTTAGGATACCACCAAAGTTTACCATGCCAAGAACAGGGGTATGTTCGTAAAAGAAACGGAACTGATTGATCATGTAGCGAGGAAATGGTATTACTGTAGAACCAAGAGTATTGCTACCAAACTCAATTACGCCATTAGCAAAGGTATTGAATCCACCTTTTCTTCCTTTGAACTTACCTGTCTGATATGTAAATTCAAATGCTTCGTCCATTGCGTTTGCAAAAACAGAGTCATCAATTAGTTTAAAGTTACCTGTTCTCAGAGCCTGATCAAGACTTTTAATCTCTATAGCTTTACCTGCATCGTCTATGGCAGTAATTGGGCTGGCTCTTATGCTTTTGTCTACTTCACGTGAAAATATAGCACGTTTAAACATATTGTCTGACATGGTGTTAAAGTAGTTTAACTTACGAGCAACACCTATGAAGCCGCCCTCACTACCTGTTAGTTCTCCAATGTCAGCCATCTCACGAAATAGCTGCTGGACTACTTTGTTTTTACCAAACTTCTTATCTCTCATTAAACGGAACAAAGCTGCTGTGTCAGTGGATTCAGTGCCAAGAACCATATCTTTAAGACGAGCAGACTGCGCACCTGTTTTTAATTGTGCTACACCCATACGCACATCTGCCATAGCGGATTCACGCAATTCTTTATTGGCAAGACCACCAACGCCTTTTGCCGTTGCACTGATGAAATTACCTACGCTTCCACCAAGATTGTCCAGAGCATACACATAATTACGCATATAACCGTTTGTGGTATTACGTACAGTGGTAGATGCTTGCACAGTCATTAAACCAACACGTGCTTTATTTACGTGGCTGATTACATTTAGCCCTTTCGTCAGGTGTCCTAGTTGCTTTTCCTGCTCTTCTTTCAATGCAGTTCTGGCAGCAGCGGTGGTGGTAGAGACACCATCGTTGGATATAAAGTCTAGGCCAGTTCGTTGTAGTCTATCGTCAAGATTATTTAACAATTCAAATGCTTCATTAAAATTTTGCTTACGTTTGGCGGCACTTAAAGTACCCAACTGTGATGCTGAACGTGATATTTCAGCAGCAAACAAAGGACCAAGCTGATCAAAAGTAAGATTGTGTTCATTTAAAATAGATTTGTACTTTACTACTTCTTCGGGCTTTGCTTCTGCTAAAGCACGTACAAGACGAGATGTAAATCTTTCCGACTTACCTTTTGGTAGCCCCGGCAGATCACCTATCTTGTCATCTATCATGGATGCAGCAGAAGCAATATTTTCTATTTCCATTTGTTCAAGTGTTTTACCCTTGCTTTTTACATTTGCAAGACGTATTTTTTCACCTGCTTTAAGTTCATCTGGAATAGTTTCTGCAAGAGGCAGCATACGAGATTTGCCATCTTTTGTTTTTGCATACTTTACTATGTCCTCTTCAAGACTAGTCTTTACAGCTTTAAGAAAATCCTTTCCTACTTTGGATGTTTTATCATTAGTTAAAGTTTTTACGGCTTTCTTATTACCCTTTTCAACTTTAGCTACATATTTCTGTGTCGTTTGTTCAGCGATTTCTTCTGCTGCCCCTATGGATAAAGCACGTTTAGTACCAGTTAAAAGACCAATACCGCCAGAAGCTACAGTGGAAAGTCCACCTGCCAAGGCAACATTGGTCATATCTATTTCATCTTTTATGCCTGTCTGCACACGTGTTTCTTCTTGTGCAGCTACAGTGCCAGCAGCAATAGGAGCATCAATGGCAATAGCTTTTGCTGCGCTTTGGGTTCCATACTTTAATGCTTGCCTGATACCAATCTTAACACCTTGATTAGCAGCGAGGGCAGCAGCCTTGCCTGTTCCTAGAGAGAACATGCCAGCATAAGTAGAGGGTGCAGTAAATACACCACCAAGATAATCTAAGGCAGCTTCTGTCCCTAGATCGTTATCCATCTTATCAAAGGTGTCCATCAATCTACCCATTCTAGCACGACTTTGATCGTCAGAATCTTGGGCGTAGTTTAAATCTTTGAGTGCAGTTACTTCATTCACATTCTGGTAACGGAAGTGTTCCATGTATGCGTCATAAACTTTTTCTTCTGTCGATAGTTCATCTGGTGTATAGCCACCTCTATCAATTAAGAATGCAGACGCATCGTCAATAAAATCTTCTTCTTGTAAAAGAACATCTTTGTTGAGTTCTGTGTAGTGATTATACAGTGCCATTTTATTTGCTCAATTCTGCTTCTAATTCCGCATCTGTATATTTTTCATTCGTTGCAGGGTTTTTGTAATTCATTGCATTTAGTTTTCGTAGTAAACTAGCAACCATTTGTTTTTTAACAGTGGTATCATTGTTGCTTTGATATGCCTGTTTGCTATCTGCAATATCTTGCACAGCAGCAGCAGTCGGGTTATTTACGGTTGCTGTTGCAGCCGTTGAAGAAGCTGCTGTAGATGATGCACCACTTGCAGCACTACCTGCACTAGAAGCATTGTTATCAACTGGAATTAGTCCGGGGAATACAGGAGTTCCTGCTTCATCTTTTAAATCGGTATTTACCAAAGATGATTCCTCATCAAATACAAAAGAACCTTCTATGGGGGGTTCAATAGAATTATCTGTCGGCACATATTTAAAAGTTGTATTACTTCTAGCTGCTTTTTTCAAGGCAGCAAACAAAGAAGCAGGGTCTTGACCATCTATAGCTGCTTTATTTAATTCGGGTAGTAAGCCTTGCGTTGCTTTCTGTATTTCATCACTGGCAACAGCACTCAAAGCTGCGCCTACCCATATTCTTTGTCCTGAACCATCAGTTGTCCAATTACCGTCATCTTGTAGTCCCTGTGCAACTGTTATAGAAGAACCAATTTGTGCTGAGTACGATAGAATATCGGGCCTTGTTAACGGGCCGGGTGAAACAAGTTTATTTTTCATTTTTTCTTGCATTTCTGCTTGTTCCAACATAATATCTTGTTCAGTTTTTGCTGCCAAGCGTTCTTGCTTTAGTTTATCTTTTTCATCTTGCGTAGTTGCCGCCATTTCTTTTTTTAATAGTCTAGTTTGCACAGTTCCCAAAAAACCTGCTTGCTCTAAAGGATTATCTTTACTATATACTTGCCATTCGTACAAACCTCTAGCTTCAACCTCTGGTAAATCAGTTAAAGCTGTTTTACCCATTTTATCAGAATACCCTGCTGCTGCTATATCTGCATCAGAACGCCTTTTAAACTCACCTTCACCATACCCAAATAATGAACTAGCTATACCAATGCCAGCATCGCCAAATTCAGATACGGAAGGTACTTTTTTTGATGGGGTAACATAATCAGCTAAAGTCATAGCGGAAATAGCACCACCTGTAGATTTTTCTATTCCTAAATACTCAGTTGGTTTAATTACACCCCCAGATAATTTTACTTTTTTATTCAGTTCATCTGCCCTAACTTTTGCTTCGGCAAAACCATGCTCACTTATTAAATAAGCTACCGCATCTTCGCTTCCCACCTTACCAACCATATCTTTTATTATGTCAACATTTTCAGCCAAATCTGTATCATAGGCTTGTTGATCTCTCATAACACGATCAAGGCGTAGCTGAGACAAACGACTAACATTGTCGTCTGTTTTATCCATACTGTCTTGAAGTTCACGAGATACAGCTTTAGCAATACCTACGCCCACATCTTTAGTTTTTATGTCTCCGAATAAGCCACCTAAAAATGCCATTATGCTCTCCGTGCCATCAGACCCATAGGCTTCTCTTCAGCCACAGGCTCTTCTTGTTGTTGTTCTACTCTCATCGACATTACCGCAGCCATATCATCAGGCTCTTCTTTTTCTTGTTCCGCTTTTTCTTTTTTGAATTTACCCAATGCTCTACTTATAGCAGCCTTGCTTGGCCCTTTTTCTTCTTCTAGTCCTGTATTATATTCAATATTTGCGGAATCAGCTATAAGCATCATAAACTCTACGAGGACCGGGGATACAAGTATACCAACGTCAACACTATGAATACCTTCCATAACACTGGCTATATTCATAACATCAGCTATAGTTGTTATAGGAACACCCATTTCAAGTGTAGCAATAAGTTTTTCAGTAAACTCATCTGTAGACATACGTTCAATATAGTAATCTACAGTTTCTTCCACAGTTGAAAATCTAGCAGGTTGTTGCCAAGGACGATCACCTAGAGCCGCAGTTAAACCCATGCCGGGAATAGGAGCATCCAAAGATTGTTCTTCAAATACATTCATTTTAACTTACCATATTTTTTTTAGGATTTAATGCTCGTATAGAGTTTACGTATTTACCTACTCTATATGCGGGTTGTTCAATGTTAGAATTTTTCATTCTATCAGAAACTTTTGTTGGTGTCAAGAGTCCTGACTTAGCAGTGCTAGTTTTGTCTGACGTTTCTAGTGAAGAAAGGTCCAGATATTTTATATAGGTAGTTTTTGCGTTCCTCGTGTCCAATGTCATCTCCCGTTAAAATATTGCGCCTATAACGGCGGAACCAAGCGTACCAATTAAATCTCCTACAGCTACACCTGCAGCAGAAGAAGAATTTTCTGCTGCAATGTCTTTTCTTGCATCTGCATCAATTTTAGAAGTCGCAAGTGTTGTTATTCTGTCTAACTCGTTTTCGGCGGATTTCCAAGCCCATTCCATCGTATCTGAATAGTAACTCCACAAATTATCATATGCATTTTTACTGATGTCTAGTACTGCCGCCGCATTTAATTCATTAGCACGATTGATAGCAGCCGTATCTGCTGTAGCAATTTGTCTGCGCCACTGAACATTAGCCTGTGCAATTACAAGTTGGTTCTGTGCGTTGAACTGGTCACGCTGATTATTCAATTCAGCATTAAATCTTTCAACAGTGTTAGTTTGACCTGCATTAAACTGTTGCTGCGCATTTGCTTGCGTTGCATTAAACTGTGATGTTTGCGTAGCCAAATTAGCAAAAAACTGATCAACTTGATTCTGACTAGATGCATTAAACTGTGCAGCAGCATTGGTAGCAGCTTGGTCAGTAAACAATGCTTGTGTACGTTGCTGTGCTTTAAACAATTCAGTCTGCTGACGATTAGATAAGTTAGCCATGTCCATCTGTAAAAAGTTTTGTGCGTTTTGCACAGCAGACTGTTGACGATTGCTCAAATTAGCTGTATCCAACTGCGCCAATGCTGCAGCTTCTGCCATAACAAGGGCTTGCGTATTATTTAAATTAGCCAAGTTCATTGAATTAACAGCACGTGAGTTCTCTAGCTGTACCTGTTGCTCTGCTGTAAAGTTCTGGTTGGCAATGTCACTAATCTTACTAGCGTTCATTACCTTTGCTTGGAATGTCTGGTCAAACTCTTGACCCATAAATTTAGCACGTTGCTCTGCAGCAAGCATTGCTGACTGCTGTCTGTTAGATAAGTTCTGTGATTCAAACTTGGCTATTGTCTGCGCATCTGCCATTGCAATAGGCATTGCAGACTCCATAGCAGCCTGTACAATGGCCTGTCCAGCAAGAGATGACGCACCCATACCACGAGCAGCCATAGCCGCTGTAGCACTGCGCATAGCCCCTGCAGCCCATGCTGGTGTGGCACCACCATCAAAGTCTTGCATTAATCCATCAAGCTGTGTAGCCACCATAGTCTGTGCTGATGGATTAGCTGTAGCTGCTGCAGCCTGTGTCTGTGCAGCTAGTGCAGCAGCTTTAGCAGCATCGACACCTGTGCCACTAATCAACTCGCCATTTTGTAACTGTCTTTGTACGGGATTATTGATAAGAAAGGCATTACCTTGGGCTGCTTGCAAGTTACCTACAGAGGATTGTGTTTGCTGTGCTGCTGTTATCTGTGAACGAGGATCGTCTGGATTGGCTTGTGCAGCTTGGGTTGCATTTACAGCAGCATCTACTTCAGCAGAGACAGTATCCGCTTGCATAAGATTAGCACCTGTCTGTGTAGGCATATCGGATTGATATGTTTCTGCAATAGCTGTAGGCACTTGAACAGAACCAGTTAAAGAACCCGTACCCTGCGTAAGTTCCTGACTAGCATCAGATGGTGTCATAACAGTTTTTGTGACACCCCCTTCTGGTAATTTTGGATCTAGTGTTTGTGCCACACTAAAATCAGTGACTGTAGATGTTGGATCGGTAGAGGTAGTAGCATCACCACCTGTCTGCATCTTCTTAACTACACCACCTTTAGCCATCTGCATAGCTTTGTTGGTGTACATATCCATCTGTTGCTGTTGTGCAGGATTACTAGCTAGAAAGTCTTGGAACTTATCCATGCCACCTTGATAGCCCATAGAACGTGCTATCTTCTCCATGCCACTAGGCTTAAATGCTTTGAACATTGCCATGAATTAGTCCTTTTGTAATGCTCTATCTAGCTTATCTTCGACACGATGTAGGGCTTCCATAACACGGCTCATGTCTTCTCTTAGTTCACCCTTAGTAGCATACTCTTCACGTGTTCTATTAAGTAATATATCTATGCGCTTAACTTCAGCCATCATTGACCTGAACATCCAGAACGCTGGCGCAATTACCAGTGTCAGGATAACATTCCAAAACATCATGCTTGACAGTTCCATCAGTCAGCATCCGCTATGGTAAAGCTGTCATCAGCATCATCGTGCCTTGCTTTAATATATGCGTAATTAGGATTGTTATTGTCTGCTGGAAAGTAAGAAAAATTGCCGTCAGGTCTAGTTGCTATAATGGTACAGTTATTTATAACATTACCATCAAAGTCAGTTCCATTAACATATTTAGCAGATGTGTAATTAAATATACTATTTTCATTTATCATAGTTCACAATCCACTTCTACTGTAGTATTGGATGTCTGAGTGGTATTTTTGAGAATAATACATTCACCACTCCTGAACATATTTATACCATTTGTACCGTATCCAAAAGATGATGGCGTATCTGAAAAAGCATAACCATTAAGCATTCCCAAACTTGTAGGTGCTGCTCTTTTTGTAGTAGCAAAATCTATTGTGAGCCACTGATTACTGGTAGCATAGCTGGTCAAAGCGTAACTGTAACAAACGCTTCCACCAGTGTTTAATGACGGGCCTAATTGTTCATAATACCGCTGACACAACTCCAGTTCCTCGCCATAACTGCGGTGTTCAAACGGCGTGGCTGTCTGTCCCATTTCAAGCTGAACACCTGTTAAATATATATTGTTTGCTGCATCATTGACTGCATTTACCTGACCAACTGCTCTGCCTGTGTTATCTACCGCACCCCAGCTAGTTTGCAAAGTTCCACTAACAGGATTGTAATCAGTTCCAGCCATTAACCACCAACTTAACTGTATACCAGCACCGTTGTCATTAGCTATTACACCTGTAGTATCACCGGGAATTGTAATTGTTTTAAACTCCCAAGTATTAGCAGAACTTATCGTATAACTTTTATTAATGTGTCTGTTATTATCATGTTCATACCACTCTACAATGTAGGTTCCGGTAACTGAGCTTTTTATCCAGAATGATAAGGTTAAACTTTCAGCAGAAGATGTTCCTTTTTTAATACGTTGTAGATTTTGAGCCTCTATTTGTTGCAAGATTTGAACTGAATCACTGCCTGCTAAAGAAGCATCTGCTGTAGTGACATCTATTTTCCAACTACTCGTAAAACCAGACCCTGTAGGCGCATCGCTATCTTTACTTAAAGTAAAAGCAGAAGCACCTGCCCTAATTAATTTAAATCTATCTGGGCCGCCATACGCAGCCGTGACACTGGTAACAGTACCACGTTGTGCTACTTGCATCGCACCATTGATGATGAGGTTGCGTCCGGTCAGTCCACCAGCATCTGCGCTACCACCTAAATCTGCTAAGTCTCTTGCTCTACTCATTATGCTATCCTTGCTATAGATAAAAATGTACAACGTGCGGTGCCGCTACCTGTTGGGGCGTCATCAGTAACATTATCAACGTGATGTGATATAATATATTGAGCAGAACCAGAGTTGTGAGCAAATGCTTGTACGTCAATTTTTGTTGTTGCGGTTGTAGCTTTATAAATAAAACTACCACTAAAAGTTAATGAGCCAAGTTCTTCATTTCCATCGTTCTGTAAATGACCACCACTACCAATTATAGGGGTAAAGGTTGAACCGTCTGTTGCAACTCTTACTTGTGCTGCCGCATCTTTTAGCACTTCAGTTGTAATAGTGGCTGACCTTATGCCTACGCTAAAACTTATTAAGTAAACCCCGTCACTGCTATCTAACAAGTAAGCGTCATTTGCACTATCAAAATTTGACTTTGTGTCATATTTGACTGTGCCACTACCCCCAAAATCCACAGTTACTGTACTGTCTGACGCATTTCCAGTTTGAGCAGTTGTTAAATCAACGTGAAAATATTCTTTGTTAGGTTCTGCGACAACACCACTGCTATCAATCGTCATAGCTGTATTAGTGCCAGTAGCTTCTTTGATTGTGCCTACGTTCAAGCCGCTGTTAGCTGTAATCGCACCGCTAAACGTACCGCCATCCTTTGCAGATACAGTGTCAGCTACAGTGAAGATGTCATACACCACAATCTCTACAATATCGCTTGCAGACAGGGCTGATAGGCCACCAATAGTGTTAGCGGTTGTAGTGTTATAATCAGTGCCAGCTACAAGTGCTATGCCGTTTAGTGACACATCTACGTAAGCACCGTCAGTAAAGGTAAGAGTTGCTCCACTGTCATCTGCACCAGATAGTGTCGTTTCGCTGCCACTAGCAGTAAAATAATAGCGTGACCTTACGCCAGTTCCTGTTGGGGATTTACCTATGTACGGCATTACGCTAAATCTCCGTGTACTGACATTCCAAAATAAACTAAATCTCTAGCCCCGCTTGAACTAGCGACACGGCAATCTGTGTGATAATCTGTTGTTGTCATTTGACGACTGCTTGTTGTTGACCTCCCCCAGACGCCAAAAACTCCGCCAGATTCGGATTGTGCTTGCCCAGCACCACATATGCCATAAAATGCATTAGAAAAAGCATTTGTAAATGCTATTTTGGTAACGCCAGTAGCAATATCTGCGGTTGTAGAAATGTTCAACGCATCTAGCGTTGGGTGGTCTGTTGCATCTGCGTCAACAGATGCCCACGCTTTTGCTAACCCTTGCACGACATTAGTTGTTGCGGCACCGCCCTCAGTTGCGGAATTAGTGGATGCTGTTACACCCCCTGCACCTGTTACAGTGCCAGTAAATGCAAAGTTATCAGCTAGGTTTACGCTTTCGGATTGTATCTTAGAAAGTGCCATTTACTTCTCCAAACAGGGATGACCCCTACGCTTATGCGTAAGGGCTATCACCTAACAAGTCTGCGTCCCAAGCTGCCTTGAGTGCTGCAATGTTTGCTGCATTTGTAATTGCTGATGCAGCAGGTGCATCACGAAGGGCGTTCTTCTTGGTTACGGATGCTGCCTTTGCGTCTGCATCATCAGCTTCCATTGCCTTCATGTACACAACATCTTCAGCGTCAAGCAGTGGGCCACGAACCTCACGAACCTTATCACGGAAGATGTTTTTTGCAGTATCTAAGTCCTCTGAAATAACAGAGCCTGACAATGACCATGCACCACGAAAGGCACGGTCAGAAGGTACGGTTGCTGTTGAGGCATCAATCTGATTCCCGTCCTTATCTACGATGTATGTTGTTACAGCCATTGTTTTCTCCTTATGCTGCTAGTTCTAAATCGTCAGAGATACGCCAAGCGTTTCTCCACTCACGAGTTTGTGGTAACTGTTCCTTGCGGCAGATAACCATTTTAGGGCGATTACCCTCATCCCAACTTTGCCAGACAGACTGTGGGCAATCTTTCATAATTAAATACTCAATTGCTTCTTCTTCAGTCATAGCATCGACTGGCTCTGTTTGATGCAACAGATAGCCACGAGTATGCTTCTTGAAGTCTGGTTGTGCTTCATCTTTAGCTAGTTCGTGATACACCCATACAGGTGGCAGGATACCGCCCTGCAATGCACACGCCATCCAATTAGGGTCAGGACAAAGTATCTTGGCGCACTCATCAATGCTGTCCTCAAAGACAACACGATAGTCTGACTGCACACCGTCAAGGTTTTCTTTAGCCCAGCATAGGCGGTCAAACAAATGTGTGCCTTGAAATTCCGGTGTCTGCATTATGCTAAGTCTCCCATAATGATGCTATCAAGGTTTGTAGTATCTCCAACAGCAAAATTTGAAGCCATACATTTGAAAATAACCGTACTCGTAGTTTTAGGGGTGTCACTACCAAAACTCAGAGCAGCACCAGAGTTTTCACCTGACAAACCACTAGCGGCAAAATCATCATTAGCCATGTGATTAGTAAAGTGAATTTTTGGTTTTCCTACTGTATCTGTAATCGTAGAACAATTAAAACTGTCAAAGAAAACAGGGGTTCCAGCATCTCCATCTAGCGAAAACCACGCCTTCGCACTACCATTCACAACATAGTTCGTGGCGATTGACCCTGCGGTGCTGTGTTCCAGAGTATCTGCTACAATTTTACCAGCCATTATGCTAAGTCTCCTAAAACTGCCATACCCGCTTGTGTATCATCATCTGCGGTGGATGTCCCATAAGCATACCGCATATCAGCCGCAGTTGTTGTAAAGGTTCCATCTGGCATTATAGACCTGATAGAGCCAGTGGTGGTGCCTCTGTTCCCGCAACAGCCTTGCAAGCATAAATAAACTATGTCAGAAAATGCGTTTGTAAAATTATGTATTTTATGCCCAGTAGTCGTGTCTGTGATTGAACTGTGATTTAATGATTTATTTGCAGGATTTGGACTGGTATTGTCTTGCTCAGAATAAGCTTTTATTAGCCCTGCTTCCAAAGACTGCGTAACGGTAGCACCAACGGTTACGGTGACAGTCTTAGCAGTGGTCTTGCCTGTGAGGGTGTCTACTTTGATTTCACTCATGCTAAGTCTCCGTTTGTCATAACAGTGGATGTCAACATATCATTTGTCGGAGCAGTAGCAGCATAAGAACCGTGTGTTCTAAATGAGGAACTTGAAGGGTCATCTCCAAAATAGCCTAGTTTTCTAAATGGGTTTGTTAAATCATACATTGCCATAAAACTGTTTGCGTAGAGACCATTGCTCATATTGTTAGTGAAATTGTAAGTGCAGTCTGAACCAGAATTATCTATAATACCACTTTGATTAAAACTATCCTCAACGGTTTCACCGCTTGTGATATTTGCCCAATGCTTTGACGCACTCTGCTTAGTCAGCGTAACAGGGCCAGTGCCATTGCTGGCAGTGATTGTGTCTGCTCTTAACTCACTCATGCTATCACCAAATTACCGCCGGATGTTACCGTCAGTGTTACCCCTGTTGCTACAGTCAATGGCCCTGCAGCTAGTGCATTCTCATCTGCATCAATGGTTACGTTTGTGTCTAGTTGCTGCTGATGCACACGAAAAATGTCACCACCACCTGTATTAACTTCACCATTCTCACCTTTGTATGTACCGCCACCAAGAGATGTACCGGAAGCAAACATAGCGTTTGTAATTGTACCAGCACCGGGTGTTACAGTTTGCTGGGCTTTTCCTTGAAATACCACGTAGAAATCATCTGTAGTCTCTACATCACCTAACATAGTCAAGGCAGTACCAGCTACAGTATAGGCTGCGCTTGGCTCTTGACGTACATTATTTACAAATACTTCAATATCCTGTGCGCTACCCACAGCATGGTCAAGCGTAAAATCACGCTTTGCTGTCGGGCTACCTGTGTCACCAGTCAGGTCTTGATATGCTGCTGTGCTAAAGTTTACGGCTGGTATGTTACCAAGATATGGCATTAGGTAATCTCCAAAATGCTCAATGTTGTATCTGCACTGTTTGCAGTATCGGATGTTACTTTTAGTAGGTCTGTATGTAGTAGTACTACTTTTTGGTCGCCACCAATTGGCACAAGTGTACCACCCACAGGAATAGGCGCATCCTTAATTAAAAACACATTAGCGTTTGTTTCCCCATCTGATGTGTCACTTTCAATATTAACTGACACAAGTATCTGAGAAGTACTAATATTAGCAATAGACATACCAATAATAGTAGTTTCTGTACTAGCCTTTCCTGTATATACAAGCATAGGAGTGTTAGCACCTATGCTACCGCCAGCAGTAGTCTTTATTTTAAAAGCGTTTGCCATTATTTACTCCTAATGTACATTAATTATACCATAATTTATATGGTTTGTCAAGTCTTTTCTGTTATCCTAATGCGATAGCTAGTGCTACTGCTGCGCCATTTGCGAATGCCTGTGTAGATACAGTCCCTGATTCATCAGCAAAAGTAAAAGTTCTGTTAGATGTGGGGTCTGTGATAGCAAGAGTAGTGGTAACGCTATCACCTGTTGTAGAACCGTCAAAACTAATTCCTGTAGCTGTTACATTACTGGCTGCACCAACTTGACCATCTACGTATGCTTTAATAGACTGCTGGGTAGCAATAGCAGTGGCACTATTTGTTGCCATGTTGTCTTCATCAAGAATGGCAGTAACAGTTGCGCCAGTAGCAAGTGTCAAGTCTGTCCCTGCTATTAAATTTGTAAACGTACCTGCCGCTGCACTGTTAGCACCAATTATTGTGCCATCAATTTCACCGCCAGCAATGTCTACTTTAGTAATATCAACTTCACCAGTACCAGCAGGTGTGATTGCAATATTACCATCTGTATCTGTAGAGGTAATAGCATTACCATTAACATTGATATTGTCTACTTGCAATTCTGTTGCTGCTGAATTAGTACCTATAGTAACAGCATCAATAGCCCCGCCATCAATGTCTACCTTAGTAATATCAACTTCGCCTGTACCGTTTGGTGTAAGCGCAATGTTACCGTTAGTATCTGTACTAATAATAGTGTTGCCATCAAGATTGATATTACCGATAGTTGCACCACTACCATTCAACTTCAAGCGTTCTGCTGCAGTAGCACCTGCCGCCATAGTTTTAAATACCATGTCAAAGTGTTCTGCAGTAGGTGTAAGGTCAGTTGTTACTGATTCAACCACACCACCTGTCTCAAGAGTACCTGCAGCGGTTTCTGTAGAAAACTCAATGCCTGTACCAATACCTGTAGCGGGTGTGCCTGTGCTTTGTGCTTGTAGTTTAAGAACATCAGTTACAGCATTGGTTGTTGAATTTTCTACGTTAAACAATACACCAACATCGTGTACGTGTGTAAGTGTTACTTCTTCATTTGCGCCTAACTTAATTATTCCACCATCAGATGTTAAGTTTACGTTTGTACTAACATCAACTTGACCAGTTACGTTTACACCATCTGCATCTGTAGCAAATTTAGTTATATTATTATGTAATAAAGCTACAGCACCGTCTTCTGTAAACTGAGCCATAACTTCATCATTAGCAGCATTTTGAATTTTTAATTCATTACTACTGATTACTAAAGAACCAGTTCCAATGTCAGAAATAAAACTATTACTACCATTATGATATATTTCTAAGTCAGGTGAAGAACTATCTCCGAATGTAAGTTTTTCACTGTCATCAAGATGTAAGCCATCCAAAGCAATACTACCAGTAACAGCAATACCTGTTGCTGTTGTTGCTAGTTTAACAGAATTGTCATGGTATAAACTTACAGCACCATCCTCTACGAATTGTGCCATAACCTCTGAGCCATCATTTTTTCTGACTTCAACTGTGCTACCGTCTAGTGCTAGTTTACCAGTGCCTGTATCTCTGATGATGCTATCTGATGCGTCATGGTATATTTCTAAATCAGCAGCAGCACCAAAAGTAGCTTTTGCATTATCTGCAAACTCTAGTGCGTTATCGCTTGCATCAAACACAATATTATTAGCTGCACCCGTAAGCGTTACATCACCAGTGGTAGTTACGTTTACAAGATTAGCTGTACCAGCTAAATGTAGGTCTTTAAACTTTAGTCCTGTTGTACCAACATCTAATGTATTATTACTCTTTGGTTTAATTTCAGTAGTACTAGCTACAAAATCTTGCGCAGGTCCAAGCACAGTAACGGGACCACCTTCACTAGATGTCCCGTCATGTGTGTGTCCAGTGCTACTGTTAAAGGCCGCTTCAATGGCATCATATTCACCATCAAAGTCTGCAGCATTAATAATATTACCATCAGCAATGTTATTAATAGTATCGGTTCTAGTGTAGCCTTGTCCCATAGTTTCTACCTTCTATCGTTTAATCCGTATTCAAGAGTTAATGCGTCTATTGAATAGGGTGGGTTTTGGTCATCTGATTCAAATTGAAATGATACTGTAAATCCTGAACCTACGACTTGTGTCTGAAATAACTTTAGTAGCTTTGTGCCAAACTTTGTTATGCCAAATGTGCCTGTACCAAAAAAACCTACTGTGCCTTGCGTATTTAGAATACTAATAGGCTGCGGTTGAATAGTACCCTGACTATCAAAGTCAAGTTTAAGACTAACATCAAATGCGACACTACCCTGTGGGTCTGTGTATAAAAATAATTTATAAAATGTTTTACGTTTACGTGGATCGTTTACAGGCAAATGCGGTGTAGCAAAAGTAGTTTTTATGTTTAGCCCGTCAAAAGAGTTACCACTTTCCATTTGATACAAGTAACCATCATCGTTAGCAAATAAAACTATTTCTGTATTTTGATTATAGTTACTGTCTGCAACATTGGCACGTATACCTCGTGTTTCTCCCCAAGCCATACCCTCACCACCCTGTGGTGCAAACTGAGTTGCTAATATGCCTTGAGCATTTTCTTGTGTGATATTATTGTTAAATCCAAATATTCGATATTGAGATTTTTCTCTAATTACGCAACTGCTAAAAGAAGTATTAGAGGAAATAAATCCTGTCATAGTATTTTGAATTGATTTTGAGACAGAAGCTAATCCAAAGTCTCCAATTCTATCTGTTGCACTTAACAGTCGTAGCCCATCTGGACCAAGGAACATAATATCGCCAGCAATTTCTTGCACAGTATCTGAATCAATACATCCAATATCAACAGTTACTGGTTGTAATGTAAAGTCTGCTATTGTGTTACCAGTTAATTGATGTATACTAGATTCTGTAAATATAATTAATTGTTGTCTAAATACTGCTAAAGCAGTAACTGTGCCACCAACATTAATACTACCTGCGCCATTAGCTGCGGAAAAATCTGTATCTGTAAAAGGTGCAGTAAATGTTACAGTAGAACCTTTAGCAAAAAATAAATGGTTTTTAACTTCTGCTACAAATGTTGCGCCAATAACGTCTGTTGGTGCATCTAATAAGACTGTAAATGTAGCATTGTCATATAATGCAGGTTCATTCAAGCCATCTACAATTGCAATTTTTTCTGTACCATTAAAGTTATATTTAGTAAATCTTGTTTTACCTGCACTTTCTCTGCTAGTTGACAAGAAAGTAATAACAGCATCATCAGCAGGGCTAGTAGCTAAGTTAGGGTTAATGCTTAATGTTGCACCCCCAGAAGATACAGAGGCATTTGCAGTAACTGTGTATATTAAATCTACACCTGCAATTTTAAAAGCATCACCTGCTTGTGGAGCAGAATCCAAACCATCAATTGCTAGAGTAGCACCTGTCTGACTAGCACCATTTACAAGTGGTGTACCATAATCGGGTACATTAATTTTAGTAAATCCTGAACCACCAGATTTAAATACGTCTGCATTTTTACAGACAATTGCACTATCTTCCCAAGAGGCAACACCTATAGCTAGATAATTAGATGCTGTAGTTTTAAATGTAACTGCAGCCGCATTAGCTGGACTGCTATCTAGTGCTGTAGTAAGAGTTAAGGTTGCTCTATTATTTGTAGCGTCAAAGGTAACACCACCAGATGCAATAGTATAAGTGCCAGTAACTCCTACTATTTCTAAAGTGTCGCCAGCAACTGGTGTAGTATGTATTGCGGCTATTATTAAAGTTGTTCCAGTTTGACTAGCACCATGTACTACAGGTGCGCCATAAGGTGGAATAATATTACTGTCGTACTTATCGTACCCTTCAATACGTCTGTAACCACCCTCAACAGAAGGCTCAAAGTTACGTAGTATTCGTGCGCTTCCCGGTGCGTTTGTACCTTGCTGCAGAGGGGAAAGGTTTGTTATAAGACCACCACGAAACT